>ERZ1643246.165-NODE-165-length-85876-cov-42.115240_pt1 | contig 85876 bp, 60 predicted proteins | sample MGYA00579265_ERZ1643246 | MGnify/ENA primary metagenome ERZ1643246 (study PRJEB29033, sample SAMEA4952261) | chicken gut metagenome | biome: Broiler Chicken; feature: Gastrointestinal Tract; material: Caecum | place: Ireland | collected 2018 | study: Broiler...
AGATAGGGGTCGGAAAGCCTTATAAAATCAGGGCTGAAAATTCCGAGAAGTTATATAAACAAAAAGGAGGAAAGAAAATGAAAAAGAAAAACAAACGAGTTATCGCCGCTTCTATGGCTATGATGCTCGCGGCTACAAGCGCAGCAGCAGTACCCGTAATGGCGAAAACGACCAGCGACGAAGTCTCAGAACGTGAAGCAAGAAATGCGGAGTTGTCCATGAATCTTGCAACCCAGGGTATGGTCCTTCTGGAGAACCAGAACGATGCTCTGCCGATTGCTGACAGCGGAAATATTGCATTGTTCGGCGGAGGTGCTTACACCACTATTAAAGGAGGAACAGGATCCGGTGATGTAAACCAGAGAAATGTAGTCAATGTCTGGGATGGCTTTGTAAACGCCGACTACAACGTAACGTCTACAGACTGGCTGAATGCATTCGGTGAGGCCTATGAAGAAGGCGGCGGAAGTACAGGCGGCGTAGGCGGAGCATCGCTTGTCCCGGATATTGAGGTTACAGATGCACAGATCGAAGCCGCAAAAGCGGGCGGCACAGATACAGCTGTCTATGTGATCGCAAGGAGCTCCGGAGAATTTGCGGACCGGAAGATGTCAGACTATTATCTGACTGATATTGAGAAGGCAAATATTGCCAAGATGGCAGCCAACTTTGAGAACTCTATCGTAGTACTGAATGTGGGCGGAATAATGGATACGAAGTTCTTTGCAGAGACAGAAGGGCTGGATTCTATGCTCTTGATGTCCCAGGCAGGTATGAGAGGCGGAGATGCTGTTGTCAAAGTCCTGAACGGCGAAGTGACTCCTTCAGGAAAGCTGACCGATACCTGGGCGGTAAACTATGAAGATTATTCATCTTCCGAGACATTTGGAGTGAATGACGGGGATGACATACAGGAGAACTATACGGATGATATCTATGTAGGCTACCGCTACTTTGATACATTCAATGTAACTCCGGCATATGAGTTCGGCTATGGTATGTCTTATACAGATTTTGCAATGTATGTGACAGATGTATCGGTAGATGCTGAAAATGTTACGGTAACTGTTAGAGTGACGAATACCGGCGATACATATTCCGGCAAAGAAGTGGTTCAGGTATATTTCTCGGCTCCTGACGGAGAGCTTGAAAAACCGTATCAGGAACTGGCTGCATTTGGAAAGACAGATGAACTGGCACCGGGCGAGTCCCAGACACTGGCTCTTTCCTATAACACAACAGAAATGTCTTCCTACTCCATGGAGCAGGCTGCCTATATTATGGAAGCAGGCGACTATGTAGTGAGAGTCGGAAACAGCTCCAGAAATACGGCAGTGGCAGCAGTAGTATCCCTGGATGAGACCTGCACCACAGAGCAGCTCAGCAACCAGATGGTACAGGATGAGGATATGGATGTCCTTTCCAACGAGGGTGTTGAGCCGTACAGCTATGACGGCGAAGCAGAGCAGATCGCGGCGGCTCCGAGATTTGAGATTGCAGCAGCAGATGTTGCGTATGCGGATAATGCATCTGAGTATGATGATGAGAGCGTTGTATCTTATGTTTATGAGGACAGCGATTATGAAACAGTGGATCAGACGGCGAATCCGAGATATACAAAAGAGCCCAGCGGAAGCAACACTACACCTTCTCAGCTGATCGAGCCTTATGAAGAGACGATTCAGTATGTAGAGAAGACAGTGGACAATCCGACACTCCTTGATGTATATCAGGGAACGGTATCCATGGAAGAGTTCCTTGCAAGCCTGACTCCGGAAGAAATGTCCTATATCGTGGAAGGAATCGGCTGGGGCGGATCAAATACTCCGATCGTTGGAGCACAGGCAAACTCCGTACAGGGAGCAGCAGGCGAGACGACAAGCAACTATTATGAGACGAGAACGATCCCGAATATCGTTCTGGCTGATGGCCCTGCCGGCATCCGTATCACACAGCAGTATGAAGATGACGGTCAGACATACTATCAGTATTGTACAGCATTCCCGATCGGCACACTGATCGCACAGAGCTGGGACAGAGAAGTCGCAAGACAGTTCGGCGAGGCGATCGGTGAAGAAATGACAGAGATGGGCGTTACAATGTGGCTGGCGCCTGGTATGAATATCCACAGGAACCCGCTCTGCGGACGTAATTTTGAGTACTACTCAGAGGATCCGTTTATAGCTGGTATGACTGCGGCAGCCGTTACGACAGGTGTGCAGAGTTATCCGGGAATCGGCGTTACGCTGAAACACTATGCAGGAAATAACCAGGAAGACAATCGTAATGCTGTGAACAACACGATTACAGAGCGCGCACTTCGCGAGATCTACCTGAAGGGATTTGAGATCGCGGTAAAGGCAGCGAACCCGATGGGTATTATGACTTCTTATAACCTTAACAATGCATGGCCGGCAGCAGACGATTACGATCTGTGTACAGATATCCCGAGAGGTGAATGGGGATTCAACGGCCTGATTATGACAGACTGGGGCGGCGGACAGTCCACACCGGTGAACTCCATGCATGCAGGCAATGATCTGATCATGCCTGGCGGATCATCAGCTTCCATCAGACAGGCTGTTGAGGATGTGGCTCCGGATTTCACAGACGACGGTTACGTGACAGTTACTCAGGGCTGGGGCAGCTCAACAGAGAACTGGAATGATTTCGTACTTGATCCGGAAGGCGATACAACTCTTTCTGTAGAAGTTACGGCTGACGCTGTAAACGCAAAGGTGCAGGAGAAGATTGACGAAGGCGTTGCTTCTATTTCAACAAAAACAACAGCAGACGGAACAAAGACTTATGTAGAGTATACGGGATACTATGAAGATAATAATACACTTCCGCTCGGCGACCTTCAGAAAGCAGCAAGGAACGTGCTGAATGTGATTATGGATTCTACACAGTTTGTTAAGATCGGACAGGAGAACGGCGTAGATGTAGAGATCGGAGCATTCACACAGAATGCAGGTCTTGATTCCTACAATGTACTTGCTAAATCTGAAGTAGAAGAGACACTCTCCACATCAGTTCTTGAGTACGCACTCGAGCTTGCGGCATCCGCAGATACAGAGGGTGTTATCCCGGCAGTTGCTGACAGATTCAACGCAGCAGCTGCAAACGGACAGGCAGTTCTCGACAGAGTATATGCGGGCGACTACACAGTGACACAGGCGATGGTAGACCAGAGCTGGCACGACATTCTCATGATGATGCAGTATCTGTCATTCGAGCAGGGCGACAAGTCTGATCTTGAAGCAGTGATCAATATGGCAGAAGGACTTGATCTTGGCAAATACATCGAGAGCACAGTAGAAGGCTTCGAAGAGGCTCTGACAGCAGCGAACGACGTCTATGCAGATGAGAATGCAATGCAGGACGATGTAGATCAGGCGTGGAGAACACTCCTCAAAGAGATGAGTGAGATGCGGCTGACACCGGATAAGGATGCTCTTGCAGCTCTGATCCAGAGCGCATCCGGATTGAATGAATCTGCATACGAGGCAGAGAGCTTCGCGCTGATGAGAACGGCTCTTGCAGCAGCAGAAGATGTCTATGCAGACGAGAACGCGACAGAAGAAGAAGTACAGACAGCAGTATCTGATCTTCAGAGCGCACTTGCAGCACTTGTAAAGGCAGCTCCGGCAGCAGATGACACAACAGCAGCAGAAGATAACAATACGGCAGAGACAGACAGCAAGGATATTGACGGAACTCTGACAGCAGGCGTTACATCTTCTAATAATACATCCGGAAGCAGCACGGCGGGAACGAAGACAGCAGGTACGACTTCAGTCAAGACAGGCGATACAGCCAATACAACGACAGCAATGGCAGCTATGATCGGAGCACTTGCAGTGATCGGTCTTGCAGCAACAACGATCGTGAGCAGAAAGAGGAGATAATCACCTGATATAGTTTCTCATTGAATCACATATATCTGCCGCACTGTCTGCAGAATGCAGGCGGTGCGGCAGATTTTTGTCTGCCCGGTACATCCGCTTCCTCCAGATGAAAATAAAATTCTGAAAAATAAAGGGTGAAATGCAAAATAATATAAAATAGATCAAATAAAATAAAAAGTGAGTAATAAAACACATGGTCAAAACTTATTTTGTAGTGCTATACTGATTTTAACGTGGAATTTTATAACAAAGGGGGAATCACAATATGGCAGGAAGGCCGAAAAGGATTCTTGTGGTCGGACTCGCGTCGCTGTTCGCAGCCGGTACAGTCTTCGGATACGCCGGATGCACGGCGGTGCAGGCGGCGGAAGAACGATCTGAGCGGGGAGGAATCACACTGTCGGACGAAGAGTGTGAGATTTATGACCGGCTGTATGACAAGATCATTAAGATCGCTTCTGACGGGGGAAGCACTTCTGATATGCTGAGCGGGAAAAAGATGACAATGTCATGGTCATATGAGGAACTGGGATTAAGCAGCAGTGCCAGCGACAGTTCCTGCAGGACTGAAGCGCTGAAGGCGCTGAGGACATCTCTGAACAAAGTCAGAGATGCGCTGATCGCGGAGTGTCCTTATGAACTCTACTGGTTCGATAAGACAACGGGATATTCCTACAGTTATCGTAATCCGGAACGGAATAAGGATACTGTGTCTGTGGAGATCGCAAATATCAAGTTTGCAGTCGCGCAGGCATATCAGCTGGGAGGAAATGTCAATAAGGTCAGCGCAGTAAAGGCGATGATGGCAGAGCGGTCAGTTTCCTATGCACAGGAGATCGTAGACAAGTACAGGAATGCATCCGATTATGATAAGCTGTCAGGATACAAGGATGAGATCTGCAGTCTGGCGGATTATGATGATACGATCACAGAGAACAGTGTGGTCCCATACGGAGATGCATGGCAGATCATCTATGTATTTGACCAGGATCCGGAGACAAAAGTAGTGTGCGAGGCATATGCCAAGGCATTTCAGTATCTCTGCGATCAGACGGAATTCGATGATCAGAAGATTGAGTGCTGCACTGTGAGCGGGACCATGAACGGCATCGTACATATGTGGAATATCGTCACAATGTCGGACGGGAAGAATTATATTGTAGATCCTACGAACTGCGATGAGGGTACACTCTCGGCTCTTGACGGCGGTATCTTCCTTGCAGGAGGAACAGGGGATATCGTGAACGGATATCAGGTCATGGGTTATCCGTACCGATATGATGAGAATATCATCGAGGATTACGGAACGGGCGAAAGTGTTCTTGCACTGGCATCAGCAGCATATGTGCCGGGCTCAGAGCCTGAAGAAGAAACAGACGGAGAGGGACAAGATCCTGCAGGAACAAGAGATCCCGCGGACACAAAGGATCCTGCGGAATCGGGCGGAGATTCGACGGAGACGACAGATCCGGTGAAAACAGAGGATCCCGCGGAGACAAAAGATCCGTCAGAATCTGAAGATCCTGTGAAGTCGGAAGACCCGGCAGCTGAGCCGCAGGATAAGGATGCGGCAGATGCAGAGGATCCGGATACGAAAGACCCGGCTGCGGGCAGCCAGACAGATGATAAGAAAGAGACCGGCGGTCAGACAGACCAGAAAACGGCTTCATCTGCATCAGACAGCGGGAAAGACATAGCGGCCAAAGTTACGGTAACACGGAAGACACAGTCGTCGCAGCCGTCATCATCTTCGGCAAAGACGAGCAATGCTCCGAAGACGGGGGATACATCTGAGCTTCTTCTGTGGGGCGCAATGCTCACACTGGCGGGAGGAGCGGGGGTTACCCTGACTCTGGGCAGAAAACGTGAAAGCTGAGAAAAATCAGAAGTTAAGAGAATAGAAGGAACAGAAAAAAGGAAGGACAGCGCCGACGGCGGCTGGTCCTTCCTTTCTTTTACCTATGCGATGGGGCAGATGGCTTTCAGACGCCGGCAAGTATGTCTTCCAGCACATCTTCAACGGAGTCGGTGACATAGTCTGCGTAGATCGAGATTCCCGGTGCGGCGTTGGACATGGCATAGCTTGTCCCCACCAGCTCCAGCATTTCTACGTCATTATACTGATCGCCAAAGGCGACGCATTCTTCCGGCTTCACGCCGAGCAGGCTGATGAGCCCGGACAAGGCAGTCCCCTTGTTGGTGCCGGGGGCAATGAAGTCGATCCAGATATTTCCGGAGGTCACTACCTTGATCTCGGATCCGAACTTGTCCCGTAGATATTTCAGATACTTATCAACGACATGGGGGCCGTCCGCCATGCTCGCGATGGCGATCTTCAGGATGGGACCGTGTATTTTGGTGATGTCATCTACGATCTCTGTCGTATTCTTCATTACGTTCACGATCAGATCCACAAAGGCCGGGTCATTGTTCTCGATCAGGCAGGTATCCTCCCTGGAGACGACAACTTCGAAATTTGTCTGCTGTTTGATCTCTCTGAGGATCCGGAATGCCAGATCATCTTCGATGATCCCGCGGGAGATGACTTTCCCCTTGTGGATACAGACAGATCCGTTCTCCGCGATATATGAGATGTCGTCCCGGACCGGGGCGAACAGGCGGCGTTCATTTGCGTACTGCCGTCCGCTGGCGGCGACAAAATAGATCCCTTTCTCTGTCAGTTTTCGGACGAGGCTGACAGCTCTCGGCGTCAGTTCCTGGGCTCCGTTCTGCAGCAGAGTCCCGTCCAGATCGCTTGCGATTAATTTTATCATTCTGATCTCCATTCTGCCGCTCCGGGCGGCTGAAATTTTTATTGGTGCTGAAAGCTGGAGAAGGCTGCAGCTTTGCTTCCCCGCTGTCTATTTCCTATTATAAAAGCTGTTCTCTCTGCATAGTATATCGTAAAAGTGTACGGGCGTAAACTCCTATTTTATATGTCCGCCGCCTGATCTGCGTCAGTTTCTGCGGCATTATCACGATAATTTATGTAACATTCAAGAAACACTTGTAACCAAATCGTAAAAGATATATAATAAAAAAGTGCTGGGGCTGGAAAAAGATGCCGGCTGTCAGTGCGAGTATAGAATATGAAGATAAGAGGACGATTATTATGGGAAAATATTTTGGGACCGACGGTTTCCGCGGTGAGGCAAATGTAGTTCTTACAGTTGAGCACGCATTTAAGGTAGGCCGCTACCTGGGCTGGTATTTCGGCCAGGACCACAAGGCAAGGATCGTGATCGGCAAGGATACGAGAAGGAGCAGCTACATGTTTGAGTATGCGCTGGCAGCAGGGCTTACTGCTTCGGGCGCGGATGCTTATCTCCTTCACGTGACGACCACTCCGAGTGTTTCCTATGTTGTGAGAACAGAAGATTTTGACTGTGGAATTATGATCTCCGCGAGCCACAATCCGTTCTATGACAACGGAATCAAGGTGATCAACAGCGCCGGACATAAGATGGAGGCAGAGGTAGAGGAGAAGATCGAGGCATATATTGACGGAGAGACAGAGGAACTGCCGCTGGCTACGAAAGAGAAGATCGGACGTACGATCGATTATGCGGCAGGAAGAAACCGCTATATCGGACATCTGATCTCACTGGCGACCCGTTCCTTCAAGGATATGAGGATCGGTCTTGACTGTGCAAACGGAAGCTCTTTTGCGATCGCGAAGAGCGTATTCGATGCACTTGGAGCAAAAACTTATGTCATCAACAACGAACCGGACGGAACGAACATCAACACGAACTGCGGTTCCACTCACATTGAAGTGCTCCAGGAGTTTGTGAAAGAGAAGAAGCTGGATGTGGGATTCGCCTATGACGGAGATGCGGACAGATGTATCGCAGTGGATGAGAACGGCAATGTTGTGGACGGCGACCGCATTATGTATGTCTGCGGAAAATATCTCATGGAGCAGGGACGTCTTGCAGGCAATACGATCGTGACGACCGTTATGTCCAACCTTGGCCTTTACAAGGCATGTGATAAGATCGGAATGAAATATGAGCAGACAGCAGTAGGCGACAAGTATGTCTATGAGAACATGCTGAAAAACGGCTTCGTTCTCGGCGGAGAGCAGTCCGGACATATTATCTTCAGCAAGCATGCGAGGACCGGCGACGGTATCCTGACATCCCTTATGGTCATGGAAGTGATCCTTGAGAAGAAGCAGACGCTTGGCAAGCTGGCTGACGAGGTCAAGATCTACCCGCAGCTTCTGAAGAATGTCCGCGTGAAGGATAAGAAGACAGCGCGCGAGAACCCGGCTGTACAGGCAGCGGTCGACAAAGCGGCGGAAGAGCTCGGAACAGAGGGGCGCATCCTTGTGAGGGAGAGCGGCACAGAACCGGTGATCCGAGTTATGGTGGAAGCTGCATCAGATGATATCTGCGAGAAATATGTAGACAGCGTGGTGAAAGTCATCGAGGCTGAGGGGCTGACAGAGTAGTTCTCCGGCGGAGAGAATAGAACATAAGATATAAGGCAGTAAAAATGCAGGGACAGAGAAGAGGAGATCTTCTCTGTCCCTGCTGCTGTATATGCATATGTTCTGCCGGATCCGCAGCAAAGCACTGCGCGGTATCCGATGCGGGCTAACGGCTGATGATCACAGTCTGATATCCTGCCTGCCGGAGTCTGCGCTCCATGTCCGCCGCTTCATCCAGGGAGGGGAAGGCTCCGACTGTGACACGGTACAGCCCGTCGCCCTCTGCGATATCCGCGGGAAAATCGAGCTCCTTCAGTTCCGCTTCGAGCCGTTCTGCATTTGCCTTGTTCCGGAATGCGCCGGTCTGTACGGTGTAGCCGGAGGGGGCGGAGCCGCTGTCCGTGTTAAGGGTGCCGAGGATCCCTTCTGCAATGGCGAGCGCGATGTCATCAAAGTTGTCGTCAAAGAGCTGATTGTCGGTATCCGAGTTAATGAATCCCGCTTCCACGAGTACCGCCGGCATCTGTGTGCGGCGGAGGACGACCAGGCCGGGACGAGCCTTGACTCCCAGGTTTACGAATCCGACAGATTCGAGCTGCTCATTGATATTCTCTGCCATCTCCAGCTTGATTCCTGATTTGTCGTAGACAAGCGATTCTACACCTGAAACCGCATTGTCCGTGGGATAGGAGTTGCGGTGGATGGAGACGAAGAAGTCCACGCCGGCAGCGTTCGCTTCCATGGCTTTCTGGTAGGGGGATTCATAGACGTCGGTGGTTCGGGTGTACATCACGTCGATCCCACGGTCCTGGAGGATCTCGCCGACAGCCAGAGTAAGGGCGAGCGTGTCGTCTTTCTCCTGCCTGCCGTTATAGACGGCGCCCGGATCACGTCCTCCGTGGCCGGCGTCAAGCATGATTGAATAAGGCATAGCGTAAGTTCCTTTTCTGATTGATCTATAATAGTGTATGCAGACAGAAAAAAAGGGTGACTGCCAAAAGGCAGCCACCTGCTGATGCTGTTGTGCCGAATTTGATGGGGATTACGCTTCTGCCGTCTGTTCTTCAGGAGCGTCCGGGGAAGCGGTCTTTGCTTCTTCTGTTTCCGCGTCATCCGGAGAATCGGAGTCGGCTTCTGTTCCGTTCTGTGTTTCGGGGAGATAGACATGAACACTTTCTACCCGTGTCTTGTCAAGCTTCTCCACAACGAGCCGGATCCCGTTCTCTGTACAGACCTCGTCTCCCTCTTCCGGCAGCCGGTCATCCAGATGTTCTATGATAAAACCGCCGAGTGAATCGTAATCCTCTGAGTCCAGATCCGTGCCGAGGCGGTCGTTCACATCGTCAAGGCTTGTGGATCCCTCAACGATATACTCCCGGTCGCCGATCTCCTGGACCGCCTCGTCCTCTTTTTCATCGTATTCGTCATGAATCTCTCCGACGATCTCTTCCAGGATGTCTTCCAAAGTGATCAGGCCTGCCATCTCGCCGTATTCATCAAGCACGATGGCAATGTTGAAGGTAGACGCGCGCATTTCCACAAGAAGATCAGAGATACTCTTATATTCATAGGTGAAATGAGGCTCTCTCATGATATCCCGAATATTGAACGGCGTGTTCCTGTCATAGAGGAGAAGATCCTTCATATTGATAATGCCTACGATATTGTCCTGTGTCTCTTCATATACAGGAAGTCGTGTGAACTTGTCTTCCCTGAAAATGTCGATCAGTTCTTCATAGGTGTTCTCAACATTTGCAAATGTCACATGCACTCTGGGGACCATGATGTCCTTGGCTTTGGCGTCTCCCAGATCGAACACGTTGTAGATCAGTTCCTTTTCGCCGGATTCAATGACGCCGTTCTCGTGGCTTACGTCCACGATCGTGCGGAGTTCATCCTCGGTCATTCCCTGCTTGCCGGAGTTCGGATCTACCCGGAGCAGAAGCATGATCCCGCGTGAAAAAAGATTGATGATAAAGATCACGGGCGTCATGACAGTCATGAAGAATTTGATGATCCTGATGTATCTGAGGGCGATCTTTTCCGCGTTGAGCGTGGCATAGTTCTTCGGGGTGATCTCGCCGAAGACGAGGATGGCAACCGTAAGCACCGCGGTCGCGATACTGACCATATAACCGCCGAAAGCATATGCGAGTGTTGTGGCGAGAGAAGAAGCCGAGAGATTGACGATGTTGTTACCTATTAAAATGGCGCTCAGCATTTTGGATGTGTGATTCTCGGTCACGTCCAGCACAAGAGCCGCACGCTTGTTGCCTGAGTCGGCAAGCGAGCGAAGACGGATCTTATTCACCGTCGTGAGCGCTGTCTCGGAAGACGAAAAAAAGGCCGAGAGCATCAGAAGAACGATCAATATGAGTAGTTGAAAGGTGTCACCAGAGTCCACTGTATTTTTTTCACTCCTTTTAATAGTACAGTGCGCCTCAGTGCGGCGCAAAAATTTAGTGATACTGCTTCATTATACACTGCTTCTGATGATTTGGCAAGATTAGCGGCGTCCGCCTTTACTTTGGGGCAGTGTTGGATTATAATATGGGAGCAGAAGAAAGGCTGCCGCGGGAGCGGCATAGAAAAGAAACGGAGTATAAGTATGGATTTATATAAAGAGTTGTGCGCGATCGCAGGAGCGGACGCAGTAGCCGTAAATGAGCCGATGGAAAGACATACGACCTTCCGCATCGGAGGGCCGGCGGACTGGTTTGTGACGCCGTCCCGGACGGAAGAAGTAAGGGGGATCATCGAGCTGTGCAGACAGCAGTCGATCCCCTATTATATCATCGGAAACGGGAGCAACCTGCTCGTCGGGGACAAAGGCTACCGGGGAGTGATCATCCAGGTATACCGGAAGATGAGCGGGATCAGCACAGAGGGAGAACGGATCCGTGCGCAGGCGGGAGCGCTGCTCTCGAAAGTCGCCGCAGCGGCTTACAGCGCCGGACTGACGGGCATGGAGTTCGCCTCCGGGATCCCGGGGACACTGGGCGGAGCGGTCAGGATGAACGCGGGCGCCTACGGCGGAGAGATGGCGCAGGTGCTTGAAAGTGCGACGGTCCTCACTACAGAAGGGGAAGTCCTGACACTCCCGGTGGAGAAGATGGGGCTGGGATACCGCACGAGTATTGTGTCAAGGATGGACTATGTTGTGCTGGAAGCTGTTCTCTCGCTGAGCAGGGGCGACAGGGAAGAGATCCGCGCCAGGATGGATGAGCTGAAGCAGAAGCGGGTGAGCAAGCAGCCGCTGGAGTTCGGCAGCGCGGGAAGCACCTTCAAGCGCCCTGAGGGATATTTTGCAGGGAAGCTGATCGAGGATGCGGGGCTTAGGGGGTTCCGCATCGGTGATGCGCAGGTGTCAGAGAAACACTGCGGGTTTGTTATAAACAGGGGGAATGCAACGGCGGCGGAAGTATATGAGCTGATGGAAGAGGTGATCCGCCGTGTGGAGGAAAATTCCGGCGTGAAGCTTGAGCCGGAGGTAAGAAGGATAGGAGAGTTTTAGAAGATGCGGTTTGTGATAGTTACGGGAATGTCAGGAGCGGGAAAATCAACTGCTCTGAAGATGCTTGAGGATATGGGGTACTTCTGTGTGGATAATCTGCCAATCCCGCTGCTGCCCAGATTTGTGGAAATGCTGAACGCTCCGGGGGAAGAGATCAAGAAGACGGCGCTGGGGCTGGATGTCCGCAGCGGCCAGGATCTGGACGGCCTGGAGGAGATCCTGCAGGAACTGGATGAGAAGAAGGTCGGATATGAGATCCTTTTTCTGGACGCTCATGACGATGTGCTCGTAAAGCGGTATAAGGAGACGAGGCGCCAGCATCCGCTGAGCGGATCAGGCCGCGTGGATACGGGGATCGCAAAAGAACGGGAGAAGATCGCCTTCCTGAAGATGAAAGCAACCTATATCCTTGATACGAGCAAGATGCTGACAAGGGAACTGAGGCTGGAGCTGGAAAAGATCTTTGTGGACGGACAGAGCTTTTGCAATCTGTTCATCACGGTCATGTCGTTCGGTTTCAAATACGGCATTCCGCAGGACGCAGACCTTGTATTTGACGTCAGGTTCCTCCCTAATCCGTATTATATTGACACGCTGCGGGAGAAGACGGGCAATGACCCGGAGGTGCAGGACTATGTCATGGAGAATGACAAGGGACGTATCTTTATTGAAAAACTGAAGGACTTAATGGAATTTCTGATTCCGAATTATATATTGGAGGGCAAGAATCAGCTTGTCATCGCTATCGGCTGTACGGGCGGAAAGCACCGCTCCGTTACGCTTGCGAACGCGCTTTACCAGATCCTGGACAAGGAGGAAAGCTACGGGGTGCGGATCGAACATCGGGATATTGGGAAGGACAGTATCACGAAAAGAAAATAAATCAAAATAAAAGGTGAGTGGGATGTCATTTTCCGGAAACGTTAAAGAAGAACTGGCGAAGAATATCAGCTCCGCCAGACACTGCTGTATCGCGGAGCTTGCCGCCTTTGTCGGGATGTGCGGCACTGTCGTCATCAACCGGTTTGACATGTGCAGCATAAAAATACATACGGAAAATCTGCTTGTTGCCAGAAAAGTCTTTACATTGATAGAAAAAACCTTTAATATAAAGACTGATATCTCTGTCAGAAGAAATATTGCAAAGCAGACAGTGTCTTATGCGGTCATCGTGAGACGGCATGAAGACGCACTGCGGATTCTTCAGGCGACAAAATATCTGGACGACCATCAGAGTAATGCGGAAGAGCTTCACGCCGTGAACCCTCTGGTCGTGCAGCAGATGTGCTGTCGCCGGGCTTTTTTGCGAGGTGCTTTTCAGGCGTCCGGATCCATGAGTGATCCGAGCAAATCCTATCATTTTGAGATCGTATGTTCTTCCATGCCGATGGCGGAGCAGATCCGGGATCTTATGTGCGGGTTTTCCATGGACGCGAAGATTGTACAGCGTAAAAAAACCTATGTAGTCTATTTAAAAGAGGGCTCTCAGATAGTAGATATCCTGAATATTATGGAGGCGCATGTGTCGCTGATGGCGCTTGAGAATGTCCGGATTCTCAAAGAAATGCGAAACTCTGTTAACAGAAAAGTGAATTGCGAGACTGCCAATATTAATAAGACAGTGTCAGCGGCGGTAAAACAGGTTGAGGATATTACATATCTCAGAGACACGATCGGTTTTGAAAACATGCCGGAGGGACTGGTAGAAGCTGCTACGGCACGCCTGGAAAATCCAGATGCGACTCTGAAGGAACTGGGAGCAATGCTGATACCTCCTGTGGGAAAGTCAGGTATCAACCACAGACTGCGGAAACTGAGTGAATTGGCGGATAAGGTGAGGCGAGAACAAGGAGGATTATTATGATTAAGACACCGGTTGTAGTAAAAGCGGACAAAGGCCTTGACGGAAGACCGATCGCATTGCTGGTTCAGGAAGCAAGCCAGTATGCCAGCAAGGTATACATTCAGGTGGGAGAGAAGAACATCAATGCAAAGAGCATTATGGGTATGATGAGCCTGAATCTGGTAGGCGGAGATGAGATCACGGTAGTGACAGACGGTGAGGATGAGAAGAAAGCCGCTGAAGGGATCAAGACTTTTTTTGCCAAGGCAACCAACTAGAGTGCTGTATTTTAACGGCCGGACCGGCCGGATAATATAGAATCATAATGGATGAAGAAAAGGCTGTGCCAATGGTGCAGCCTTTTTCACTATAACAGACATGGAGGTGCGTTCATATGAAAAAAATGCTGTTTATCTATAATCCGAATTCCGGTATGGGACTGCTGAAGCCGAAGCTGTCGGATGTGCTGGATATCTTTGTCAAGGGAGGGTACGAAGTGACCGTGTACCCCACACAGAAATATCACGATGCATTTGAAAAGACAAAAGCATATGAAGAGCAGTATGACATCGTCGTATGCAGCGGCGGAGACGGGACGCTGGATGAAGTCGTGAGCGGAATGCAGATGCGTACTGTGCAGGTGCCGATCGGTTATATCCCAGCGGGAACGACGAATGATTTTGCGAGCAGCCTTCATATCTCGAAAAATATTCTTGAGGCGGCGGACACTGTGGTGAACGGCGTGCCGTTTTCGTGCGATGTGGGAACATTTAACAAGGATTATTTTATCTATGTGGCAGCGTTCGGACTGTTCACAGACGTGTCTTATGAGACGAAACAGAGCATGAAGAATGTCCTCGGTCATCTGGCGTATGTCCTTGAGGGGACGAAGCGTATCTTCAATATTCCGTCTTACCGCATCAAGGTGACCCATGACGGCGAGGAGATAGAAGACGAGTTCATGTACGGTATGGTGACGAATTCGCGTTCTGTGGGAGGATTTAAGGGGATCATCGGAAAAAATGTGAAGTTTGATGATGGAGAATTTGAGGTTACCCTGATCAAAACGCCGAAGAATCCTCTTGAGCTGAACGATCTGCTGGGAGCGATCGTCATGAGACAGATCAATCCTGAGCGCATGTACTCCTTCCGGTCCGGCTCGATCAAGTTTGAGTCCATAGAAGAAATCCCGTGGACGCTGGACGGAGAATTCGGAGGAGTGCATGATTCCGTCGTTGTGACAAACAAGAAGAAGGCGCTGGACATCATGGTAAAAGAGGAGGCTGTTGCGGATATTTCTTCTGAGAGCGGGCGGGAGGATGAACTGCCGGCAGCCGGATCAACTCACGGACTGGAGCTCTGATATGCAGCCGGAGTCTGCTGTATGGCTGACGAACCCGGTTCGCACGGCCTGCTGTCTGTGCAGCTGCCCTCTGAATCGCAGGTTTTTTCTGCATTCGCGCTGTCTGCCCGGATGGCAGGGAAGGACAGCATCCGCACTGTTGGACAGCAGCTGCAAAATTTTTGTAACAGTTCAGCCATAAGGGAAGGGACCGTATATGAGCAAAGGAGCGGCGTAGCCGCAGGAGCACGTATGTGCGGCTTTGCGAATGACGCGGGCTGAACTGTTACAAAATTTTTTCGAAAAATGAAAAAAAAGCTTGCATTCCTGAAAAAGCTGTTATATAATATCACTTGCGTTGAGGAAAGCTCAACAGGAAAAAAGAATAAGCGCGATTAGCTCAGCTGGCAGAGCACCTGACTCTTAATCAGGGTGTCCAGGGTTCGAACCCCTGATCGCGCACTTAGAAATCGCTGTTTTTGCGGACGAGAAGCCGCGGGGACGGCGGTTTTTTTGCGTGCAGCAATTGAGCAGCGCAAGAACAGAAAGATAAAGCAGGAGGGATGCTTGCATTTCTCCTGCTTTATCTTTCTGTTCTTATGTGGCGAAAGCCACGACCGAGATGGAGCGAAGCGGAATCGAGGTGCGCTGCCCAATTGCGGATGATCCCGTCAGACTATGTGGCGAAAGCCATGACCGAGATGGAGCGAAGCGGAATCGAGGTGCGCTGCCCAATTGCGGACGAAAGCCACGACAGCCCGGAAAACTTTTCATAAATTTAAATTAAACTTCACAGAAAGTCAGACTCACATTTAACACAGCCCCCATAAAATAAAAACATAAAAAGTTAAGGCAAATGAATCACAGCGCGGATATTATGGGACGACAGGCTGAAATCTGCCGGATCGTTTCCTGTATATCGGCGCTGAATTTTCCGTGGGAAAGGAATACAGGGATTATGAAGGATAAAATTTTACATACACTGCTCCGGGTGCTCCCTATGATGCTCGTACTGGCGCTCCTGGCGGGCACTGCGGTCTGGCTGTACAGGACGGACGAGGATGAGACTGCGTCGGACACCAGCCGGATGGTGTACGCATCCGCGGAAGTCACGGCAGTTCTGGCGGACAACGCACAGGAGGATTATCAGAACGCGGAGGGACGCCGCGTGGGTGATCAGGAGCTGGAGATCCGGATCCTGTCAGGAGACCATAAGGACGAGATCATGACAGTGACCAACTATATGAGCGCGCTGTTCAACGTGGATGTGGATCAGGGCGACCGGATCATCGTGCGGATCATGACGGACGAGGAAGGCTCCTATTACGCATCGGTGTTCAACTATGACAGAGGGATCGTGCTGGGCGTATTTCTGCTCATCTTTTTCGCACTGCTTGCAGTGCTTGGTGGGAAAAAGGGCGTCGGCGCCCTGGCAGGACTCCTGCTCACGCTTGGATGTATCTGGTTCATCCTGATCCCCTGCCTGATCCGGGGCGTCCCGGCAGTACTGGTGACCATCGGAGTATCGGCAGTGGCAGCGGCAGCCGGGCTCATCTTTTTGAACGGTTATTCGAAAAAGACGCTGTGCGCGGTATGCGGCTGCGTAGGCGGTGTGCTCGCGGCAGGGATTGCGGCGGCAGCGGCGGGAACTCTTTCGCCCATGAACGGCTTCAACATGCAGGAGGCGGAAAACCTGATCCTGTACGGCGCGGACAAAGGGCTGAAGATCAGCGGGCTCCTTGTGTGCGGAGTTCTGATCTCCGCTCTGGGTGCAGTGATGGACGTGGCACTCGGAATCGCGTCGTCGGTGTGGGAAATGAGGGAGCAGAACCCGGATGCATCTGCGGGCAGTCTGTTCCGCTCCGGAATGCAGATTGGAAAAGACGCCATGGGAACCATGGCAAATACGCTGATCCTGGCATTTGCAGGATCGTCTCTCAACATGCTGATCCTGGTGCAGACCTATGATATCCCCTTTCTGCAGCTGATTAATACAGACTCCATTGCGCTGGAGGTGGTACAGAGTGTGGCAGGTTCTTTCGGGATCCTTCTGACAGTTCCTCTCGTGGCTTTCATCAGTGCCAGACTGATGGTACATGGCAGAAGCCGGAGAGTTTAATATAGATAGACGGCTCCGGGATTTTTCCGGAGACCGGTTTTACAGTCATTTTTCAAGATTAGGAGGATGAAGATGAAAAGTAAAGGAAAGACGGCATTAAGCGCAAGGCTTACCGCACTGTGTATGGCTGTCCTGATGGCATTTTCCCTGCTTCCGTCCACGGCGTCTGCCGCGGAAGGGACTTCCTTCGGGAAGATCACGGGAGAAGCAGAGTTTACGACAGGCAGCTATGTCATGGTGACAGACACCGGATACGCACCGCAGAAGTTTGACAATAACTGGCTTCCGGCGGATGAGCTGGGAACTGCACTGGGAGATACGATCCCGGCTCCGGCGGACGAGACAGTCTGGGAGATCGCCGTGTCGGGCGGTACTGCCACTATCAAGGATATGGACGGACACTTCCTTGCGCCGAAGGGCGGCAATGATAACGGAATCAGCATTTCCGATACGGAGTATCAGTGGAAATGGGAATGCCAGGACGGGAAGTTCACGTTCAGCGGCCAGGGAGATGATACAGTCATCCTGGCGAGCAACCGGAGCAGCCAGAACAAGTTCCGCGCTTATAAGACGACGACCGTTTCGGGAAATCCAAACGGATACCCTTCTGAATTCACGCTCTACAGAGCGGTGGAAGGCGGAACGTCAGAGGGGACAGTAGCTGCGCCGCAGGCGGATCCCCAGGCAGGAGCTGTGGCTTCCGGGACGGAGATCACGCTGACGACTTCCACTTCCGGAGCGCTGATTTACTATACGCTGGACGGAAGTGATCCGTCGGATGAGACGAATGAGGCGAGAGAACTTTACAGCACCGACAACATGCCAGTGATCACAGAGGACTGCACGCTGAAGGCGGCTGCGGTACTTGAGGGCGTGTACAGCGCGGTACAGACTCTGCAGTATACGGTTAGCGGATCTGGCGAGCCGGGAGACACAGCGCCCATCGCGGACGGCGAACGGGTGGTGATCTATGCGCCGGCATATGGCAAGGCGCTTTCGGCAGAGTATAACGGTTACTATAACAAAGGTACAGACGTGACAGAAGAGAGCGACGGTACACTGAGCGGTTATACGGATGCGGATGTGTGGACCGTTGCAGAGAATGAGGACGGAACCTACAGCTTCTCTTACAATGGTCAGAATATCGGTATGGGTGACAGCTTCTCCAGCATGCCGCTGGGAGAGAAGAACGACAAATGGGTCCTGGAGGATGCAGGAAACGGTCTGTACTATGTGAAGAACACGGTGCGCGGAGCGTACATGGAGTGGTATGACAGCAACGGAAACTGGAGCGCCTACTACAATATTGCAGAGGGCAGCGAGGGAATGTTCGCCCTGAAGTTCTACAAGGTGACGGACGTGCCGGGCGGCTCCGATGAGCCGGACGAGCCGGATGAGCCGTCTGCAGTGGAAGGACTTGAGGTAGAGGCCTCCCCGCAGAGCGGAGCAAGTGTGGTAGCAGGACAGCAGATCACCCTGAAAGCAGCTGACGGAGCGCAGATCTACTACACAATGAATACAGACGGCACAGAGCCGGCTGATCCGGAGGCGGGAAATGCAGACCAGCTGTACTCGGAGCCTCTGGAAATCGCAGCGACGCCTGAGAAGGATCAGCCTGTCGTGGTGAAGGCGCTGGCATATATCCCCCAGAGCGGCGATGCGGAGGCGCAGACCGGCGAGGTCTATACATTTACATACAAGGCGCCCATGCAGATCGAGGATTACGGCCTGTACTTCGGACAGCTCCATGCCCACACAAACCTTTCCGACGGAACAGGTACGGTGGAGCAGGCGTTCGAGCATGCGGCAAATGTGGAGAACCTTGACTTCCTGGCGCTGACAGACCACTCCAACTCCTTCGAGGGACAGAGCGGACTGCCGAGCGCGGGAACGACCCATCTTGGAGATGAAAATGCAGAGGAAGTGAACGCTTCCTGGAGAGAGGGACGCGAGGGCGCGAGAAATATCACAGCCCAGGAAGGAGATTTTGTCGGGATCTACGGTTTCGAGATGACCTGGTCTGGCGGAGCTCCGGGACATATTAATACATTCAATTCCGAAGGGTTTGAAAACAGAAATGCAGAGCCCTACAGAAAGGGCGACAACTACGAGGTGCTGGAGGCATACTATGATACGCTTAATGAGAATCCGGAGACCATCTCTCAGTTCAACCATCCGGGAGATACGTTCGGAGACTTCATGGATTTCGCACTGTATGATCCGGTCATCGACAATCAGATCACACTGATCGAGGTAGGAAACGGCGAGGGAGCCATCGGAAGCTCCGGATACTTCCCGTCCTACAGCTATTATACGAGAGCGCTGGACAAGGGCTGGCATGTAGCGCCTACCAACAACCAGGACAACCACAAAGGGAACTGGGGCGATTCCAACACGGCGAGAAGCGTGGTGCTCGCAGACGGGCTGACAGAGGACGCCATCTACGACGCAATGAAGAATTACCGCGTCTATGCGACAGAGGACAACGATCTGTCCATCCTGTACGAGCTGAACGGCAATGCCATGGGATCGATCCTTGACGAGCAGGAGTCCATCAACATCACAGCGGATATCTCTGACCCCACAGATACGTCGGGAGAGACAAAGGTAGAAGTGATCGTAAACGGCGGACAGACACTGGCGGAGAAGACATTTACAGGCGGAAGTGCGACGGTAGAGTTTGACAACCTTTCCACAGGATACGGCTACTACTATCTGCGTGTCACCCAGGCCGACAAGCAGATCGCAGTGACCGCTCCGGTATGGACCGGCGAGAGTGTGAACGCGGGCATTTCCAATACATCCAGCGATGTGGCGATGCCGATCAAGGGAGACGAGATCAACATTTCCAGCCAGATCTTCAACAACTTAAGCGATGACATGACAGTGACGTCTCTGACTTACACGATCGAGGGACAGACAGAACCGCTCCACACAGCTGACGTGTCGCAGATCGGCGACGGCGGCGTGATCGGCGCGAGAGACTCCTTTGAGTACTCCTTCCCGTACACGGCGGACCAGGCAGGCGGCTTCAACATCAACGCCGAGCTGAGAGCAGTGATCGGCGGGGAAGAGTATACATTTACAGACGTGCTCAAGCTGAGCGTGTCAGACCCGTCCATCGCGACGAAAGTCCTTGTGGACGGCACACATTACAACGACTATGTAAACGGATACTATTCCGGCAACATGACCAACTTTATCAACATGGGAACCTCGGACAATATCCAGGTGAAGATCGTACAGCCGGGCAAGGAAGTGACGCCGGAGATGCTGCAGGATGTGGCCCTCTTCGTGATCTCCGCTCCGCTGAAATACACAAGCGATTACACCGGAGACGCTCAGCCGAGCGTATTCGAGGACAGCTTTATCCAGACGGTCAGCGATTATGTCAACGACGGCGGCACCGTGGTCGTCTGCGGACTGGCGGACTATCAGGATTCGAACAGCGGACTTCCGTATACCTCCTATGAGCAGGCTAACAATCTGCTCAGCGGCATCGGCTCCACCATGCGGATCAACGATGATGAGCTGATCGACCAGGATGAGAACGGCGGACAGCCTTACAGACTGTACTTTGATGATTTTAACTATGAGAGCACGGATCCGGCGGTCCAGAGTATTCTGGAAGGCGTTGCGGAATCCGGACTTACCTACAGTTCCTACTCAGGATGCTCTGTCAGCGTGGGCGAGGGTGAGGCTATTGTCTACGGACATGACACAACCTATTCCATCAACAGCAAGGCGCCGACACAGGGACATGACAAGCCGGTATTAAGCTACAGCGCTCCGTACGACGAGGAGACGGCAGTGGTGCCGAAGGGCGAGGTCGTATCCATGGCGACAGAGGCTGTGGGAAGCGGACGCGTCTATGCATGCGGTACGGTATTCTGCTCCAACTTTGAAGTATCCGCAGAGGATCAGGTATCCTATGCGAACGGAATCATGGCCCAGAACCTACTGAGCGGCGTGAAAGTTGAGCCGGAGATCAGTACCATCCAGGAGGCGCGCGCAGGTCAGGACGGAGAAGTGTTCACCGTGATCGGAACCGTGGCAAACGGAACTGCCGAGAGCGGAAACGCATTTTTCAACACGATCTACATCCAGGACGATGAGGGCAACGGAATCAACGTATTCCCCATCGACGACAGCAATATCCGCCGGGGCGATCAGGTCCAGGTGACAGGATCTGTCAGTGAGTATATCGGCGACAAGCAGCTGTCAGCCATCACTGTGACGGTCCTGGAGGGAAGCAAAGACGTGGTGATCACAGATGTGACCACAAAAGAAGCCAACGATTACGAGACGAACTTTGGAAAGCTGGTCCGCGTAGAGGGAGAAGTCATTGACTATACCCTTGCAGGCGGCATCGTAGAGAGCATCACCGTGCAGGATGACAGCGGCGAGAGCTGCCGTGTATTCATTGACGGATATATCGGATACTCAGACGAGACATCCCAGGCACTGGAAGACTTCGTGGCAGAGGGCGCTTACATCAGCGCGGTGGGATTCGTCTCCCATGACGCAGAGGGCAACCGCCTGAGAGTCCGCGACAGGTCCGAGATCCTGCCGGCGGAGCCGGGAGAAGAGCCGGCGCCGGGCGGCGATCAGCCGGGAACAGATGAGCCGGGAACAGACCAGCCGGGCGATGATCAGCCGGGAACAGATGTACCGGGAACAGACCAGCCGGGCAGCGGACAGCAGGGCGGAAATACGCAGACCGGAGGCAGTCAGACCGGAAACGGTGCGCAGCAGGGCGGATCAGCAGTGAAAAACCCGGGCAGCGCAGCCCAGACGGGAGATAACGCTTCGGTTGGAATCTGGATCGCGATCGCGGTGATCGCGGTTCTGGCAGCAGGCGCGGCGATTGTTGTGATCGTTGTGCGAAAGCGCAGGAGATAAACAGGCATTAAAAACCGCAGGATAGGAATTGAAAAAACGGCAGAACGTCTATCAAAATTGACAGATGTTCTGCCGATTTCTTTGGGAAATCTTATATTACACTGCGTGCCTCATTCATATAATCCGAATTTACAAGCGCTGTCCGTCATGTTAAAATACAGGACAAACACGGAGAAAGATGCGGCGAAGGAGGAGAGCCTATGATGCAGCGACGGATTATCAGTGGGAAAAACACAGATCAGAGGACAGAACTTTATGTGCTGAAACATAAGGATAAAGAAATCGCCATTGTTCAGATGGATGTCTGTACAGGCCGCCTGAAGCGCGCTGCGGAAGTCCTGCTTCCGGAGGAACTCCCGGCCGGCTGCGGGGCAGACGGGAGCAGACTCCCTGAATGGTGGGAGAACCGTGCAATTCCGGACTCAAGAATCGGACTGCAGCATGTTCTGGCTGGTGCAGGGATGCAGACGAATCTGTCTCTGATGCTATCCTCATATGGCCTGAGTCTTACGGACCATTACTGGATGCAGCCTGCTGAGCGGAAATTGTACTGGAAAGATCTGAATTTCTATGAAAATATTTTTTCTGATGTGCTCGGGGATCTTTTGACCGATACGGAAGAAACCGGAAGGAAGAATGCGCTGCCCGGGAATTTATCACCGTCTTTCTCTGTAAATGGAGACATGAAGAAAAAGTGGGTCATCCGGGAGGGGGCCCGCTGCCTGCTGAAAGTGACTTCCGAGTATTATGGACAGCAGTCGGTGAACGAACTGATCGCTGTCAGGCTGCATGAGAGGCTTTCGTGGGATCATTATGTTCCGTACAGAATTGAGTACAGGAAGATCAGGGGAACGGAATATCCGTGTTCCCTAAGCCCGATGTTTACATCAGAAGAGAAGGAATTCGTTTCAGCTTACCAGCTCCTGCTGGATTATAAAATACCGAATGAGAGTTCCCTGTATGAGGCATTGATCTCCAGGGCGGTCCAGTCGGGGATGGAGGAAGAAAGAGTCCGCCGGCAGCTGGAGTACACGATCATGACGGATTTTATCCTGTCAAATACGGACCGGCATCTGAACAATATGGGCTTTCTCTATGATTCTAAGCGGCGTTTCTTCTGCGGTATGGCACCGGTCTTCGATACAGGAAATTCACTGCTCTACGATCGGGAGGAGAGCCTTGCCAAGACCAATCTGCTGGGAATGAAAGTAAATTCTTTCTGCAGATGGGAGAGAGATCTGCTCCGCTATGTAAAGAACAGCTCAATGCTGAATCTGGAGAAGCTGAAGGATTTTCCGGAGGAAGCGGAAAGTCTGCTTCTGAAATATACAGAGATGCCGGTGAAGCGTGCGGGAGAGATTGCCGGGACGATCCGCGGAAAGATCAGATATCTCACCTTGTTCCAGCAGGGAAAAAGGATATGGAAGCAGGGAAAGTACTGGTGACGGAGGGAACAGGAAGAAATACACAGCTTGACATTTCCGCCCGACACGTTTAACATAATATCCGACATAAAACTACATAAGATTGATGACAAGGGGAGCTTGCAGTACAGGCTGAGAGGAAGTTGAGAACTTCGACCCATAACCTGATTTGGATAATGCCAACGTAGGGATGCGTTATCAGATAGGGGATTCCCGATCTGATAGACGCTCCGCGAGAATGCGCAGGGATTCGGAGAAGTATTATGTCGGCTGATGCCGACCCGAATCCCGCGCCAAGACTCGCGGGCAAGTCTTGAATTTACTGCCCTCTTGTTTTCGATTCTGAGAATGGGAGGGAATTTTTATGTTTGATTTTCTTGTTACAGCGGACGGCGGGCTTACGACTGCCGGATATGCGGTATGTATTATCGCGGGGATCCTTCTTTTCGTGGCTGCGATCGCATTTGCGGGGAAGGTTTCGGAGAAAAAGAGAATGGGGACGAAGCAGCTTGTGTTCTGCGCAGTGACGATGGCTCTGGCGTTTGTCACCTCTTATCTGAAGATCTTTGAGATGCCCTGGGGCGGCAGCGTGACTCTGTGCAGCATGCTCTTTATCGTGCTGGCGGCGAACTGGTACGGACCGAAGACAGGAGTGCTGGTGGGACTTGCATACGGGATCCTTCAGTTCCTTCAGGAGCCGTACGTGCTTTCTTTCTTCCAGGTGTGCTGCGATTACATCCTGGCATTTGCAGCGCTGGGAATCGCCGGATTCTTTGCGAAGAGTAAACATGGTCTGGTGAAAGGATACATTGCGGCAGTGATCGCGAGGGGCGCGTTCCACGCGCTGGGAGGCTACCTGTACTGGATGGACTACATGCCGGATAATTTCCCGCAGTCCTTGAGAAGCCTTTATCCGATCCTGTACAACTACAGTTACCTGCTGGTGGAGGCGGTGATCACGATCATCGTTATCTCGATCCCGGCGGTCGCGAAAGGGCTGAACAGGGTGAAGCAGACTGCTCTGGAGTAAATAATATGGTTTTTATGAATGCACCGCGGAATTTCCGCGGTGTTTTTTGATCGCGGCGGGAAAACGGGAATTCCTTTGATAAGAAATTTTTAAGATTTACATTGAGGTTTTTTTAATCCCCATTTACTATGGTATATATGAACAGAGAATCCGGCGTCTGCCGGAGCCAAAATACAGACAGGAACAGGGGGAGCAGCTTATGGACAGAGAAACGATCCTTGTCGTGGACGACAGCAGGGAGATCGTGTACTCGCTCAGCGAACTGCTGAAATACGAAGGCTATCATGTGGTGAAGGCATACGATGGGATGGAGGCGCTTGACGCGCTGGAGAAGGAGAAGATCGATCTGATCCTTCTGGATGTGATGATGCCGAAGATGAATGGACTGTCCGCGCTGATGAAGCTAAGGGAGCAGTACCGGATACCGGTGATCATTCTCTCGGCGAAGACTGAGGAGAGCGATAAGGTATCAGGGCTCATTCTCGGGGCGGATGATTATGTGGAGAAGCCCTACAATGCGTCGGAGCTGATCGCGCGGGTGAAGGCTCATCTGCGAAGATACCATGCCTGGGGCGGCGCGGCGCCGAAGGCAGATGAAGACCGGATCGTCAACGGGGGACTTGTGCTGGATAAGAAGCAGAGGATTGTCATTGTCGAGGGAGAGGAGGTGCACCTGACTGCGACAGAGTATAAGATCCTCGAGCTTCTCATGGAGCATCCGGGGCAGGTGTTTTCCGCGGAGCAGATCTATGAAAATGTCTGGGAGGAATCGGCGAATTTCGCAGTGGAGAACACGGTGATGGTGCACATCAGGCACATCCGGGAAAAAATCGAGATTGATACAAAGAAACCAAGATATGTAAAGGTGGTGTGGGGAATTGGCTACAAGATGGAAAAATACAAGTGAAAAGTGGAGAGAGATCAATTCCAGGAACCGGGATCTGATCATGGTGCTGGGCGCCGGAGCGATCGCCGGAGGACTTTTTTTCTTTCTGATAAATATTATATACAGAGGATATTATTCGGATGAGGCGAGTCTTCTTTTTTTCATTTGCGGAAATCTTTCGTTCGGCGGCGGATCCGTGCTTTTCTTCAATAATTTCCTGAACAGAAAACTCGGCGGATGGCAGCCGGAGCAGGAAGATTACTATGAAGAATGGAGAGAGGCATCGAGACAGCTGGAGAAGAAGATCCTGAAGGCGGGCGGCGTGATCCTCTTCCTGGCGTGCGTGTATCTTCTGAGCATGATCAGCGAGGGATATATGTATACGGCATCCGGATATCTGACGGTGATGACCGTCCTGATCCAGACGGCGCTGTACCTGGCACTGTCCCATCGGTTCTGGCAGAAGAAGCTGGACTTCATCATCGATCATCTGGAAGAGCGGACCGAGCAGCGGATCAGCGAGGCGCTGGAGATCGAGAGAAAGAGTCTGGAAAAGGTGTCCCGGAGCGATCAGCTCAGGGTGGACCTGATCACCAATGTGTCCCATGACCTGAAGACGCCGCTGACGTCCATGGTGGGGTATATCGAGCTGATCAAAAAGGAAGAGCTCAGCGATGTTGTGAAAGATTATGTGGAAGTTATCTCAGAGCGGGCGGAAAAGCTCAAGGAGATGATAAACAGTCTGTTCTCACTGGCTAAAGCGAGTAGCGGAAATGTGGAGCTCCATGTGGAGAAATTTGAGGTGAACCGTCTGGTCGGGCAGGTCTTCGCGGATCTGGACGACCGGATAAAGGAGAGCGGACTGAGCTTTGTAGAGCAGCTCACGGACGAGAGCACGGAGGTAGAGACAGACAATATGTATTTCTACAGGATCGTCCAGAATCTGATGGAGAATGCGCTTAAATATTCGGCAAAAGGGACCCGCGTGTTTGTGAAGACATACCGGAAAGGGAAAGAACAGGGAAAGCCGGAGAAGCTCTGTCTTGAGATCACCAATACCGCCGGATACTATATGGACTTTACGAAAGAGGATATTGTGGAGCGGTTTGCGAGAGGCGACAAGTCCAGGAGCAGTGAAGGAAACGGCCTTGGGCTGGCGATCGTGAGCACTTATGCGAAAGCGCTGGGCGGAGAATTTGACATCAAGATAGACTGCGATCAGTTCAAGGCGTGTCTGGAATTTCCCACCCCTTGAATCCTGATTTCCCCTGTAGTAGAATGGCAATAGACGGCTTCGGATATGGGCGGCGGAACCTGCCGACGTATCGGAGCAGAACTGACAGGGGATGGAAAATAAGATGAAAAAACTGAGGTTCAGAGAACTTATATTTGTGGCAAGTATGCTGTTCGGCATGTTTTTCGGGGCGGGCAACCTGATCTTCCCGGCATCCATGGGACAGCTTGCGGGGAGTAATATGTGGCAGGCGGCAGCCGGGTTTCTTATCACCGGCGTGGGCCTGCCTCTTCTTGGTGTTGCGGCGCTGGGGATCAGCCGGGAGGAAAGTCTGCTTGAGCTGAGCAGCCGTGTGGGAAAGCGGTACGGCCTTTTTTTCACCTGTGCGCTTTATCTCGCCATCGGGCCGTTCCTTGCGATCCCGCGCTGCGCTACTGTTTCGTTTACTGTGGGAGTAGAGCGGATCCTTCCGGCAGAGATGCAGACGGCCGCTCTGGCGCTATTTTCGGCAGTGTTTTTCGCGGCGGTGCTTTTCTTTTCCCTGCGGCCGGGAGAGATCCTGACCTGGGTGGGGAAAGTGCTGAATCCGCTCTTTCTCTGTCTTCTGGGAGTCCTTGTCATACGCGCTGTCTTGTCACCGATGGGGAACATCGGGGAGATCCCGGCTTCCGGGGCCTATGAGCAGGCAGCGTTTTTCACGGGGCTGCTGGAAGGATATAATACAATGGATGTCCTGGCGGGACTCGCGTTCGGGATCGTGGTGGTGGACGTGATCCGGAGCCTGGGGGTGAAGGAGCCGGGAGAAGTGGCGGCAAATACAGTGAAGGCGGGAGCCTTCAGCGCGCTTCTGATGGCGGTGATCTATGTCCTGGTCACGGTTGTAGGCGCGCAGAGCCGGGGCGGATTCCCGGCAGCGTCCAACGGAGGGGAAGCGCTCGCGCAGATCGCAGAATATTATTTCGGCGGCGCCGGCGCGGTCATCCTGGCGGCGACTGTCACAGTGGCGTGCCTGAAGACTGCAGTGGGGCTGATCACAAGCTGCGGAGAGACCTTTGTGAAGATCTTCCCGGGAGGCCCGTCGTACCGTGTCTGGGCGGTATCCTTCTGTGTCCTGTCGTTCCTGGTGGCGAATCTCGGGCTGGATGCGATCATCGCATTTTCCATGCCGGTCCTGATGTTCCTGTATCCGCTGGCTGTTGTGCTGATCCTGCTCACCCTCTGCGGAAGATTCTTCCGGGATGACAGGAGGGTGCTGCGGTGGACGATCGGGTTTACGGCAGCGGGAGCGGTCTTTGACTTCCTGAGGGCTCTTCCGGAGGGACTGCGTGATGTCCTGCATCTTGAGACAGTGATACGGGCCGTGTCGGGTGTCCTTCCCTTTTCGGAGCAGGGCTTCGGCTGGGTATGCCCGGCTCTGGCGGGACTGCTGATCGGGCTTGGGGTCCATATGGTTTATTCTTTACGATCAAGGGAAAGTACAGAGAGGTGATTTCAATGTACATAGCAGATTTACACATTCATTCCCGTTATTCCCGGGCAACGAGCAAAGACTGTACGCCGGAGCATCTCGACCTGTGGGCGCGGAGGAAAGGAATCCACATCGTGGGTACCGGAGACTTCACGCATCCGGCATGGCGGGAGGAACTGACGGAGAAACTGGAACCGGCGGAGGACGGGCTGTATGTGCTGAAAGATGAGTACCGGCTCCGGGAGGAAGGCGTGCCGGGGGAAATGATTCCCCGCTTTGTGGTCACAGGCGAGATCAGTTCGATCTACAAGAAAAACGGGAAGGTCCGCAAGGTACACAGCCTTATCCTTCTACCGGGGCTGGAGGACGCGGAAAAGATCTCCGCGAAGCTGGAGCAGATCGGGAATATCCATTCTGACGGCCGCCCGATCCTTGGGCTGGACTGCCATGATCTGCTGGAGATCCTGCTGGAGCTCTGCCCTGACGCAGTCTATGTGCCGGCGCATATCTGGACGCCCCACTTTTCTCTGTTCGGCGCGTTCTCGGGATTTGACACAGTGGAGGAGTGCTTTGAAGATCTCACGCCGTACATACACGCCATGGAGACAGGGCTTTCTTCGGATCCGCCGATGAACTGGCGTGTGTCCGCTCTGGACCGCTTCCAGCTCATCTCGAATTCAGACGCCCATTCCCCGGCAAAGCTGGGGCGGGAGGCGAACCTGTTCGACATTCCGATGTCATATGAGGCGCTGGCGAAAGCGATCCAGACCGGGGAAGGGCTTGGCGGGACGATCGAGTTCTTCCCGGAAGAAGGAAAATATCATATGGACGGACACCGGAAGTGCAACCTCTGTCTCACTCCGTCCGAGACGATGAAGTATAACGGAAAATGTCCGGTGTGCGGCAGGAAGATCACCATCGGAGTCTCCCATCGGGTGGAGGAGCTCTCAGACCGCCCGGAGGGGTATGTGCGGGAAAATGCAAAGCGGTTCGAGAGCCTTGTGCCGCTCCCGGAAGTCATCGGCGCATCCATCGGGACATCTGCCGCCAGCAAAAAGGCGGAACGGGAATATCGCAGGATCCTCTCTGAGCTGGGATCGGAATTCGAGATCCTGAGAAATCTCCCGCTGGAAGAGATCCGCAGAGTGTCGGGGACCCGTGTGGCGGAAGGCATCGGGAGGCTGCGCAGCGGCCAGGTGGAGCGCATCCCGGGATTTGACGGAGAATACGGCGTCATCCGTCTGTTCAGCGCGGAGGAGCTGAACAATACAGAGGGACAGATGAATTTCTTTGATCTGCTGGGAGCGTCTCAGCCGGGCGGACCGGCTGCCGGCGGGGAACATGGCGCCGGGAAGAAGGACGGTATACTGGGAGCGGAAGCGCAGAAGAAAGAAAGCGGGTCCGGATCTCGGCGTGAGGAAGCGGGCAGCGCTGCCGGGAAAGAGAAAGCTGCCGCAGCGGCGCCGGTCCTGAATCCGGAGCAGGCCTATGCAGTGAGGTGCGCTTCACCTCATATTGCCGTGAAGGCAGGACCGGGGACGGGGAAGACGAAGACGCTTGTCTCCCGGCTTAAGTATCTTATGGAATACCGGAAGGTGAAGCCGTCGGATATTACGGCGGTCACGTTTACGAATCAGGCGGCTGCGGAGATGAGGGAGAGGATTGAACGGGAGACCGGGAAAAAGCAGGCGGCGCGCACCCTGCAGATAGGGACATTCCATGCGGTGTGCCTGAATTTCCTGAAGGAGCAGGGAGAGGACTCGGTGCTCATTACGGATGAGGAACAGCGCAGGCTGGCGGAAGAAACGATCGCCGAGACCGGGATCTTGATGAATGCGAAAGAATTTCTTGAGGCAGTCTCGCGGTGCAAGTCCGGCCTTGCAGCAGTTCGGGAGGAAGAAACAGTCCAGAAGGAGCCGTGGCAGCAGGCGTTCCGAATCTATGAGGAGAAGAAGGCTCTGCGGAAGCTCTGGGATTTTGACGACCTTCTGATGCGCACGGCAGAGCGGATCGAGTCCGGCAGTCTGACTAAAGGATGGGAGCGGCGGTTCCGTTACCTTCTTGTTGACGAATTCCAGGATATCAATCCGGCGCAGTTCCGGCTCGTGAAGCTGTGGAGCAGAGTAGGAAGAGAACTGTTCGTGATCGGAGATCCGGATCAGTCTATCTATGGGTTCCGAGGCGCGGATGCGGAATGTTTTGAGAAGCTCAAGGAAGAATACAGCGATCTCGAGATCATACAGTTGAAGGAAAACTACCGTTCATCTCCACGGATTCTGAATGCGGCGCTGGAGATGATCTCACAGGGAGATAAGACGGAAGCGGTAAAGGGCGGGCGTATGCTCCATCCGAACTGTCCGGACGGGCTTCCCGTACGTCTTGTCCATGCAGGGAGCCCCATGGGAGAGGCTGTTTTTATCGCAAAGGAGATCAACCGTCTGGTGGGCGGAATCGGAATGCTTGAGGCTCATGAAGCGGCATGGGAGATGGGAGAGCGCAGGACGAGAGGATTCGACGAGATCGCAGTGCTCTGCAGGACCCATCATCAGGCAGAGCTTGTGGAGAAATGTCTGAAGAAGGAGAGCATTCCGTATATCGCGGCCGGCAGGGAGGATTTCTTAACGGACAGGACCGTCCAGGAGAGCATCTGCTTCTTCCGGTATCTGGAGGATCCGCGGGATCCTGCCTCTGTGAAGTCCTGCGCGGAGGAACTGTGGAAGCTGGAGTGGAATGAGATGACAGAAGAAATCATTGAAAACGCGGCGGAGAAGTTCCGGCCGCTCTATCAGAAGAAAAAGCCAGGGAAATTCTTGGAGCAGTGGATGGAAGAACTGGGGCGCTCAGACAGCCCTGCCATGCAGAAGCTCCTTCAGATGACTGTGTTCTACAAGACAATGCCGGAATTCCTGGATGCGCTCAGCCTGGGCGTGGAGAGCGACCTGAAGCGGTGCGGCACGAAAAAATACACTTCCGACGCGGTCACCATCATGACCCTGCACGGTTCCAAGGGGCTGGAATTCCCGGTCGTGTTCATCTATGGGGCGGATCAGGGTTCGATCCCCCTGGAGAGTGAAAAGCACCCTGCGGACAGGGAAGAAGAGCGCCGGCTGTTCTACGTGGGAATGACGAGGGCGAAGGAAGAACTGATCCTGACGACGTCCGGAGAAAAATCTGAGTTTCTCAAAGCACTGCCGGAGGGGCTGATAGAGACGGAAAATGCGGAAAAGAAGAGAAGAGGAGAGAGCTGGCACCAGATGAGCCTGTTTGAAATAGAGTAAATTAATTGACAATCTGGCACCGATACATTAGATTATATTAGTAAGACGGCGCCGCTTCTGGCCGGCGCTGTGAGAGATGGAGGCGGGGTGTCCCGCTGCAGTTTTTTGCTAAGGAGAATGGTATGAGATTAGGAGAAAAACAGGTGCTGACCGTGGTCAAGATCGTGGATTTCGGAGTGTACCTGGGAAGCGATGAAGAGAGAGTGCTTCTCCCGAAGAAGCAGGTTCCGGAAGGGATAGAGGTCGGCGATCCGGTAGAGGTTTTCTTATATAAGGACTCTTCCGACCGTATGATCGCCACGACAAGGGAGCCGAAGCTGACGCTGGGAGAGCTGGCGGTCCTGGAGGTCGTGGATGTGGGCCGCGTGGGAGCATTTCTCGACTGGGGGCTGGAGAAGGATCTTCTTCTCCCATATAAAGAGCAGACGGAGAAGGTGGAAAAGGGAGACCGGTGTCTCGTCAGTCTCTATGTTGACAAGAGCGGACGTCTCTGCGCCACGATGAAGATATCGTCTCTGCTCAGAACGGATTCCCCATATAAGAAGAACGATATGGTGCGCGGCACCGTATACGGGATCAACAGAGAATACGGCGTCTATGTGGCTGTGGATAATCAGTATTCGGCGATGATACCCCGCAGGGAAGTCTATGGACGGATGCGGATCGGCCAGCTGGTCGAGGCGAGAGTCACGTCGGTGAAGGCGGACGGCAAGCTGGATTTAAGCGTGCGCGGCAGGATCCCGGAGCAGATGGACAAGGATGCGGAGCTGCTCCTCGCAAGGCTGGAGCAGTGCGGAGGCAGGCTCGCAGTCACGGACAAGTCCTCTCCGGAAGAGATCCGCAGAGAGTTCGACATGAGCAAGGCGGCGTTCAAGAGAGCTGTGGGACGTCTGCTGAAGCAGGGAAAGATCGAGATCAGCGGAGAGCAGGAAGCCATCCGGCTGAAAAAATAAGAGACAGTGCTGAATAAACAGATGCCGGTCCCGGACAGAGGGAGCGGCAGGACTGACCAGGGCAGTTCCCGGGCGGGAGCCGCCCTTTTCCTGATTATTCGGGAAGAGAAAAAAGAGAGGTGCGTAAATGAGTTTTGTACATCTGCATGTTCATACAGAATACAGCCTTCTGGACGGATCGAATAAAATAAAAGAATATGTGTCAAGGGTCAAAGAGCTGGGGATGAACAGCGCTGCGATCACGGATCACGGAGTGATGTACGGCGTCATCGATTTCTACAGGGAAGCGAAGAAGCAGGGGATCAACCCGATCCTCGGCTGTGAGGTCTATGTGGCGCCCAATTCCAGGTTTGACAGAGAGGTGACAGGCGGAGATGACAGATACTATCATCTCGTCCTTCTTGCGGAGAACAATGAAGGATATGCCAATCTGATGAAGATCGTCTCCAAAGGATTTGTGGAAGGATATTATTACAGACCCAGAGTGGACAAGGAACTGCTGCGCCAGTATCACGGCGGGATCATTGCCCTCAGCGCATGTCTTGCGGGAGAAGTCCAGAGGTATATCGTGAAAGGACTGTATGAGGAGGCAAAGAAGACTGCGCTTGAGTACAGGGATATCTTCGGGGAGAATAACTATTTCCTCGAGCTGCAGGATCACGGGCTGCCGGATCAGGCGCTGGTGAACCAGCAGCTCCTCAAGATGTCCCAGGAGACCGGCATCGAGCTTGTCGCCACGAACGACGTCCACTATACCTATGCGGAGGACGCGAAAGCCCACGATATCCTCCTCTGCATCCAGACAGGCAAGAAGCTGGCGGACGAAAACCGCATGCGCTACGAAGGCGGGCAGTATTATGTGAAGTCTCCGGAGGAGATGGAGCGTCTGTTCCCGTATGCGCTCCAGGCGCTGGAAAACACGCAGAAGATCGCGGACCGCTGCTCTGTGGAGATCGAGTTCGGAGTGACCAAGCTGCCCAAATACGACGTGCCGGACGGGATGACGTCATGGGAATATCTGCAGAAGCTCTGCTGGGAGGGGCTGGAGAAGCGGTACGGACCGGAGCCGTCCCAGGAGCTGAAGGACCGTCTGAGCTATGAGCTGGATACGATCCGGAACATGGGATATGTGGATTATTTCCTTATTGTATGGGATTTCATCAAGTATGCGAAGGATCACGGGATCGCAGTCGGTCCGGGAAGAGGGTCTGCGGCGGGAAGCATTGTCTCCTACTGCCTGGAGATCACGACCATTGACCCGATCCGTTATCAGCTCCTGTTCGAGCGGTTCCTGAACCCGGAGCGTGTGTCCATGCCCGATATCGACGTGGACTTCTGCTATGAGAGAAGGCAGGAGGTCATCGATTATGTGGTGCGCAAGTACGGCAAGGACCGTGTGGTGCAGATTGTCACTTTCGGAACCCTGGCGGCGCGGGGCGTGATCCGCGACGTGGGGCGTGTGATGGATCTTCCCTATGCGTTTGTGGACAGTATCGCGAAGATGATCCCCCAGGAGCTGAACATCACGATCGATAAAGCGCTTCAGGAGAATCCGGAGCTGCGCAGGACCTATGAAAATGACGAGCAGGTGAAGAACCTGATCGACATGGCGAAGCGTCTGGAGGGGCTTCCGCGGCACAGCTCCATGCATGCCGCAGGCGTTGTTATCAGCCAGAAGTCTGTGGACGAATATGTACCTCTGTCCAGGGCGGCGGACGGTACGATCACGACACAGTTTACCATGACCACACTGGAGGAGCTGGGACTTCTGAAGATGGATTTCCTGGGACTCCGGACTCTGACGGTGATCCAGAATGCCGTCCGGATGGCGAGGAGAAAGGATCCGGATCTGGATATTGAGAAGATCGATTACAATGACCAGGCCGTGATGGATTACATCGGCACGGGAAAGACGGACGGAATCTTCCAGATCGAGAGCAGCGGGATGAAGAGCTTCATGAAGGAGCTCAAGCCCCACAGTCTGGAGGATATCATTGCCGGGATCGCGCTGTACCGTCCGGGTCCGATGGATTTTATCCCCCAGTATATCAAGGGAAAGAACGATCAGAGCTCCATCACTTACGACTGTCCCCAGCTGGAACCGATCCTGGCGCCGACCTACGGCTGCATTGTCTATCAGGAACAGGTTATGCAGATCGTGCGTGACCTGGCCGGATATACACTGGGAAGGAGCGACCTTCTCCGCCGCGCCATGTCCAAGAAGAAAGGGGACGTGATGCAGAAGGAGCGCCAGATCTTTGTCTACGGAGACGAGGCGGCGAATGTTCCGGGCTGTATCAAGAACGGCATTGATGAGAAAACTGCAAACAAGATTTATGACGAAATGATCGATTTTGCAAAATATGCGTTCAATAAGTCCCACGCGGCGGCGTATGCGGTGGTCTCCTATCAGACAGCATGGCTGAAATATTATTATCCGGTGGAATTCATGGCGGCTCTCATGACCTCCGTGATTGAAAATCCGCCGAAGGTGGCAGAATATATTTACGCGTGCAGGCAGATGAACATCCGGATCCTCCCCCCGGACATCAACAAGGGAGAGGCAGATTTTTCTGTGGACGGAGGAAATATCCGCTACGGCCTGGCAGCGATCAAGAGCATCGGCCGCCCGGTGATCCAGGCGATCGTTGCCGAGCGGAAGGAGTTCGGTCTGTTTAAGAACCTGGAGGACTTCATCACAAGAATGGCCTCCAGAGACGCGCTGAACAAGAGGGCCATAGAGAACCTGATCAAGTCCGGCGCTCTGGATACGCTCGGCGGGACCCGCAAGCAGTTCATGACGATCTACATCCAGATCGTGGATCATGTCAATCAGGAGAAGAAATATTCCATGGCGGGACAGATGACGCTCTTCGATATGGTTTCGGAAGAACAGAAGGAAGAATTCCAGATCCGTCTCCCCGATGTCGGAGAATATTCCAGAGAGAACCTCCTGGCGTTCGAGAAGGAGGTGCTGGGGATCTATATCAGCGGACATCCGCTGGAGGAATATGAGGACAGATGGAGAAAGGTCATCACCGCGACGACCGCGGACTTCCAGCCTGATGAAGAGACCGGAAGGACCAAGGTTCGCGAGGGTTCGCGAGAGATCATCGGCGGTATGATCACGGATAAGACAGTCAAGCACACAAAGACGAATCAGATGATGGCTTTCGTTACACTGGAGGATCTTCTGGGAACCGTAGAAGTGGTCGTATTCCCGAGAGACTACGAGAAGAACCGGGAATATCTGGAGACAGATAAGAAGGTGTTCATCCGGGGGAGCGTCTCTGAGGAAGATGAACGTGCCAGCAAGCTGATCTGCGAGAAGGTCATTCCCTTTGAAAAGACGAAGCGGGAACTCTGGATCCAGTTCCCCGACAAGAAGACATATCTTGAGGAAGAACAGATCGTGTACGGATACCTGGCGGACTCGGAGGGAGACGATGAAGTCGTGATCTACTGTGCGAAGGAGCGGGCGGTGAAACGGCTGCCGAGGAACCGCAATATCAGGATAAATCAGCAGGTTCTGGGCAGGCTGATGAATCATTTCGGGGAGAACAGGGTAAAAGTGGTTGAAAAAGCTATTGAAAACAGGTTCTAAATACGGTAAAATATTGTCGGAATTGTTAAAAATTATTTATTTTAGAATTCTTAAAGTTATCTTACTTTATGGAAAGGTGGAGAAAACATGGCAGAGAATAATGAAATGTATGCGGAAGATTTTGAAGATCGTGTCCGTACGATTGGAGTCCTTACAAGCGGCGGCGATGCGCCGGGAATGAATGCTGCGATCCGTGCAGTTGTCCGTACAGCTCTTTCTAAAGGCCTGAAAGTACGCGGTATCCGCAGAGGATATCACGGACTGCTGAAGGAGGAGATCATCGACCTCTCCGCACGTGATGTGTCTGATACGATCCAGCGCGGCGGTACAATCCTGCAGACAGCCCGCTGTAAAGCAATGCGCACAGAGGAAGGGCAGCAGAAGGCTGCTGCTATCTGCAAGAAATACGGAATCGACGGCCTGGTCGTTATCGGCGGTGACGGTTCCTTCGCAGGAGCTCAGAAGCTGGCGAACCTGGGAGTGAACACAGTCGGAATCCCGGGAACGATCGATCTTGATATCGCATGTACAGACTATACGATCGGATTCGACACTGCGGTAAATACAGCTATGGAAGCGATCGATAAGGTTCGTGATACTTCCACCTCTCATGAGCGCTGCAGTATCATAGAGGTTATGGGCCGTGACGCCGGATACCTTGCTCTGTGGTGCGGTATTGCCAACGGTGCAGAGCGCATCCTGATGCCGGAAGAGCATGATTATGATGAGCAGGCGATCATTGCTGACATCAAAGAATGTCAGAAGCGCGGTAAAAAGAACTATATCATCATCAATGCCGAGGGTATCGGAGATTCGATCAACATGGCGAAGAGGATCGAGGAAGCAACAGGCATGGAGACTAGAGCGACGATCCTGGGACACATGCAGCGCGGCGGAAGCCCGACATGTAAGGACAGAGTATATGCTTCCATCATGGGCGCCATGGCGGTAGACCTTCTCGTCGAGGGCAAGACAAACCGTGTCGTAGGATACAAGGACGGCAAGTTTGTAGATTTTGATATCGAAGAGGCGCTGGCGATGAAAAAGACAATTTCCGAATATCAGTACGATGTGGCAAAGACCCTGGCACTGTAGGACGCGGCAGGTTCTGAAGAAAATTTACTGAACTAAATCCGGCAGGGGAAGCCCTGCCGGATATCTGTGTCAGGGCGGAAGGTATGTCCGCCGTGGCACGGGAAATATATAGATCACAGATCAGGGGAGAGCAGAACGTGAGTATGGAAAACAGGAAGACAGCTCCGGTCGGAGTGTTTGATTCCGGCGTGGGAGGACTGACGGTGGCAAGGGAGATCTCCCGCCAGCTTCCGAATGAGAATATCGTGTATTTCGGAGATACCGCAAGGGTCCCCTACGGAAGTAAATCACAGAATACGATCATCCGTTTTTCGGAACAGATCATTCGTTTCTTAAAGACAAAAGATGTGAAAGCAATTGTGATCGCATGCAACACGGCAAGCGCGCTGGCACTGGATGCGGTCCGGGATGAATTCGATCTTCCGATCATGGGTGTTGTCATTCCCGGGGCGAGGGCTGCCGTGGAGGCGACAAAGAACCGCAAAGTGGGCGTTGTCGGTACGGATGCCACGGTCCAGAGCGGAATGTACACGAAGGTGATCCACGGGATGGCGCCGGATATAACCGTGATTGAAAAGGCCTGTCCGCTGTTTGTGCCTCTTGTGGAAGAGGGGTTCAAGGAGCATCCGGTCACCGGTGAGATCATAGAATATTATCTGGAGTCTATGCGGAGTACAGATATTGACGCCATGATCCTCGGCTGCACTCACTATCCGCTGCTCCGGTCCAGGATCCGTGAATATATGGGAGACAAGATCCAGATCGTGAATCCCGCATATGAGACGGCGATGGATCTGAAGAGGCTTCTGAAAGAACAGGGAATGGCAAATGACGGCGCAACGCCGCAGCACAGCAGATATTCTTTCTATGTCAGTGATGCTGCGGAAAAATTCCGAAGGTTTGCGAACACAGTAATGCCGTTTGATGTGCCTACCACAAATGTTGTAAATATTGAGGAATATTAAAATATGACAAAGGATGTATTGGTCAGCATTTCAGGAATGCACATGAATATCCTGACGGAGCAGAAAGACGAGGATGAGGAGATCGAGGTTGTTACACCGGCCAGCTATTACTGTCGAAACGGGAAGCACTACATCATTTACGATGAAGTGGTGGAGGGAACGCCGGGGACGATCAAAAACAAGATAAAGATCACCGGAGATTCTGTCGTTGAGATCATGAAGTCAGGACTGTCGAATGCGCACATGGTATTTGAGAAAAATCGAAAGAATCTGACCTATTACCGGACGCCCTACGGACAGATGCTCGTGGGACTGAATACAAGGAATATGGAGATCAGAGTGGCGGACGACGAGATCGATGTGCGGGTGGATTACGAGCTGGATGTCAATCATGAACCGTTTGCAGACTGCAGGATCAAAATGAATATAGTATCAAAGGACAGCGGTAATTTTTCTGTCCTGAGTTAGGGGAAATATCAGCCTGTATGAGTATAAAAGCAATGCTCATACAGGCTTTTTTTGAACGGAATTTTGCATAATGTATAAAAATGCTGGTGAAAAAACAGCGATTGAGAAAATACTGCATAAAAGAAAAAGCTGATATGTTGACACATGTGGGAAAACTGCTAAAATGGAAATATATCTGGCAACTTATAATAAGAAGACTGCATAAATGCAGAGAAAGTGGGGAAAAGATGAGAAAAAGATGTATCGGGTTCCTGACAGCTCTGGTGCTGGCAGCGTCGGGTATCGTGCTCCCGGCGTCTGCGCAGGAGACAGATGTGTTTCCATCCTGGAATGTGGCATCCGGCAGGCAGGTGGAAGTGTCCAGTGTTGAAGCAGCGCTTCCGGGAAATGTCGGCGCGCTTGTGGTGGACGGAGACAATGAGACAAGATGGTCCTGTGCCGGGATGAAGACGGGAACCTCAGAGGAAGAGAAGCAGAATCCACAGTGGCTGGTGATCGATCTGGAGGCGCCGGAAACCAGCGTTGACAGTATTGCGATTAATTTTTACAAGAAGGTATGGGGCGCGCAGTATAAGATCCAGACAGCGTCGACGAACGATGAGAGCACTCAGTGGAAAGACGTTGCGTCCATTGAGCATGCCGGCGGATCGCTCGCGGATGATTATGTGGAAGAGATCACAGACGTCGGCACGCTGGAAAGATATGTGCGTTTCTATTTCGAGAAGGTGAATCCGAAGGCCGCAGGCACAGGGATCTCCATCCGGGAGATCAAGATCCTGGGCACGCAGCTTGTAAGCGGAAATATCTCCCTGAACAAACCGGCGGAAGTATCCACTGTTGAGATCCTGATGCCTCAGAATGTGGCGGAGAACACAGTGGACGGAGACAGTGAGACAAGATGGTCCAGCGAGCGGATGAAGAATAACGGGATCACAGACAGTGATTCTCAGACGCCGCAGTGGCTTCTGATCGATCTGGGTGCGGAAAAGTCTGCGGTGGATGAGATCAGGATCGATTTCTACCTGAAGGTGTGGGCGACAAAGTACCGGATCGAGACTGCTGACAGCAGCGAGTCGGATTCTTGGATCACAGTGGCGGAAGTGGATCGGACGAGCAGCGACGGTGCGGACGACCAGACGGATACTTTTTCCGGGGATCAGCTTCAGACGACGGAACTGAAACGTTTTGTGAGGTTTTATTTTGAGAAGATCAACGTCAATGCCGGAGGGAATGGAGTGTCCGTCCGTGAGGTCACGATCAATGGCACACAGCCCTATGTCAGCACTACGGAAGATCCCGTGACCGCAGAGGAAGTACTCGACGGAATCGGGGAGATCCCGTCCCTGACCGCAGAGAGCACCCGGGTTGAACTTCCGGAGGTGCCGGATGGCTTCGAGATCGCAGTGGTCGGAAGTGACAAAGAACAGGTGATCTCGAACAGCGGCGAGGTCACTGACCGGAATATAGGAGACCGGGAGGTCACGATCCTCGTGGAAGTACGTTCTGTAGAAGAAGACGGCGGGGATGCGGATACTGCAAGAAAGAATTTTACACTGAAAGTGCCGTCCAAGAATTCCTTTTATCCGGAGTATTACCCTGAGGTGGAGAACCCCAATGGGAAGCCGGCGGTGATTCCGACACTCCAGGAGTGGTACGGCTGTGAGGGCGAGTTTACGCTTCAGGAGAATTCACGGATCATCATCAATGACGCGGCGGGCGTGGATCTGCAGGCGGTCGCGGAAAATATGCAGGAGGATCTGGCAGAGTTTGCGGGCGTAGAGCCGGCAGTTCTATCCGGCGAAGCCGGCGATGCGTCTGCTGCGGATATTTATATCGAGTCGCAGACAGAGGATATCTATGACACCGGTGAGGAAGGATACTTCATGACCGTGGACGAGAACGGTGTGCACATTTACAGCAGCACTTATACAGGGGCGCTTTACGGGACAGTCACCGCGGAGCAGATACTGTGGCAGGATGAAGGAAATGACAATATCCCATGCGGCGTGATCCGAGATTATCCGGATTATGAGATCCGCGGCGTGATGTTTGATGTGGGAAGGATCCCTCACCGGCTTCAGTATCTTCAGGATTATACGAAGATTCTGACCTGGTACAAGATGAATGAGTTCCAGCTCCATCTGAATGATGACTTTACATACAGTTCGGCAGGACTTCCCAGCGGCTCTGAGTGGAACGGCATGCACCGTCTGGAGAGCGATGCATTTCCGAGTCTGACGGACAATCGAGTATACAGCGGAGAAAGGTTTGAGTACTTCAATGAAGAGTACAGCGATCCGGTTTATACAAAGGACGATTACAGAGAGTTGGAAGATATGGCGAATGCGGGAGGAATTAATCTGATACCCGAGTTTGATACGCCGTCCCACTCTAATGCATATATCAAATATGCACAGGAGAATCCGGATGATATAGACTGGCTTGGACCAATCCAGTCCAATAATGACCCTCAGATGCTTGCGCTCGACATTAACAGCAGTAACGCAGACGAGGCGAAAAAGGCAAAGACGGCGAGAAAGTTTATGGAGACGCTTTATGAGGATTATCTGGGCGGCGATGATCCGGTATTCAGCGGTGATACGGTGAATGTGGGTGCGGATGAATACTGGGATAAAAGCAATCCAGAAGCATATCGGCAGTATGTGGTTTTCTTGGATGAATTAATGCGGAAATATGGGAAGACGACAAGGATGTGGGGAGCGCTGAAGCTCTTTCCGGGAGAGACAGAGATATCTCCGGATAATATTATTCTTGATATTTGGGCAACTTATGAGGATGATCCGATCGCCAGAATGAGTGAAGGTTTTCGTGTGGTGAATCTGCCCCAGCCGTATCTGTATACTACACCGGGGCGCGACCATAAAGATATGATTGTGGAAGAGTGGCTTTATAAGAATTGGGATCCTACAATCTTTAATGGAGATATCAAAGCGGATGAGGGAGAACCTCTATTACTCGGTGCTAAGGCCGCACTTTGGGGGGATGAGTTCCGCGAGGGAATCACAGAAGCGGATCTGCATGAGAGAATGCTACGTTCAGTGGCTATGGTAGCTGAGAAGACTTGGGGCGGCTCTGAGAAGACGGATGACTATATTGCATATCAGGAGACGTTTGACCGCCTTCAGGAAGGACCGGGGACACAGATTGCGATGACGATTGAAAGTAAGACAGATGTCGTTGTTGATTATGACATGAGCAGAACAGAGGAAACAGAAGGGATTGTCACGGTAAAAGACAGCAGCGGAAACGGATATGACGCTCAGGTCATAAATGGAAAGGCAGTCGAGGTGGACGGAGAGATGATGATCGAATTCGACGGCTCTACTCTCATGACGACGCCGCTTCATACATTGTCCTACCCGTATACAGTATCCTTCGATGTGAAGGCGTCGGAGGGGAACACGAAAGATTCTCTCCTGTTCTCGGGATATGACGGGCAGCTTCTGGCTAAGGGGCTGGATAACGACTGTATCTCTCTGAACCGGAGCCTCTACCATCAGTCCTTCGACTATGAGATCCCGGAGGATGAGAGCGTGACAGTCACGATCGTCGGGACTGCCCGCAATACAAAGATGTATGTGGATGGACAGCTTGTAAAAATGCTGTATTCCTCCGACACAGGAAGGACGGACGAGTATTTCAGTACATTTGTGTTCCCGATGGAAGAGATCGGGAAGGATTTCCACGGATATATCGGAAATATCAAGGCATATAACAAAGCGCTTGAGCCGGATATGATCCGTACGGACGCGGCAGACGTGACGGAGGTCAATGTGGCGCTGAACCGGAACGCGTACTCTGAACGGTTCGGAAACCAGCCTGATCTGAACACCGGACTTCTGAAATATCATCCGGCGTCCAAGGCTACAGACGGAGATAAAGCGGATGCGGAGGCGGAGATCACGTCCACGGATCCGAACTCCTACTGGATCAGCTCAAACAATAACAGCGACTATCTGATGGTCGACCTCGGTGAGGAACGGCAGGTGAGCAGAGTGGTCCTGACATGGGAAGGCCAGTATACCGCAGGAGGATTTGACATTCAGGTATCCACAGACGGAGCACAATGGCAGACGGTGAAGCAGGTGCGCGGCAATACGTCGTCCGTCACAGATGTGACGCTGGATGCGCCGGCGGCCGCACGTTATGTGAAGATGCAGGGCGTGTCGAGAAATTCTACTTATTACGGCGTGCGTGAAATGGAAGTGTACGAGACGGTAGACCGCAGCGGATTGAGCGGACTTCTCACAGAGGTCAGACAGGTCATCGCAGACAATGATCTGGAGAACAGTGATGACGAGACGGCAGCCGCTCTGACGGCGGCGGTGATCCCGGCGGAAAATACGCTGGAAAATGCGGCGGCAGCGCAGAAGGAGATCACAGCGGCGCTGACAGCCCTCAGCGAGAAGTATGAGGCGTATAAGGAAAGCGCTCAGGAGCCGGATGAACCCGACGAGCCGGAGCAGCTTGACACGGACATTTTGGAATATGCGGTCGAGCTTGCATCTTCTGCGGATACGACGGGTGTTGTACCGGCCGCGGCAGAGAAATTCGAAAGCGCTTATACAGCTGCGCAGGATCTGCTGGAGAGAGTGGAAACCGGGGATCCTTCGGTCACACAGCAGATGATCGAGGAAAGCTGGAAAGAGCTGATCACATCCATGCAGTATCTGTCCTTCAGACAGGGCGATAAGAGTGATCTGGAGAAGGTTGTCGCTATGGCGGAGAGCCTGGATCTGGAGAAATATATGGAAGAAGGCAGAGAAACGTTTGTCACGGCTCTGTCAAACGCACAGGCAGTCCTCTCAGATGAGAATGCAATGCAGGACAGCGTGGATCCGGCGTGGAGAGAGCTGCTCAGGGCGATGAGCGATCTGAGGCTGAAGCCGGACAGAGCCGCCCTGGAAGAGCTGATCGCGCAGGCCCGGGGACTGAATGAGGCGGATTATGAAGAAACTTCCTTCCGTGCGATGCTGGGCGTACTTGCGGAGGCGCAGGCTGTCTGTGATGACGGCGGAGCGGCTCAGGATGAGATCGACGAAGCTGCGTCCAGGCTGCAGGAGGCTGTGGGACAGCTGACGGCAAAGGCGGATGATCCGAAGGCAGCGGCTGACACGGCGGAAAACACAGCGGCACAGAAAGGATCTGACGATGTAGGAAGCCGGACCGCATCAGCCGGCGGCGGAACAAAAGGCGGGGCAGAAACATCCGTATCCGCGGACAAAGCGGTGAAGACAGGAGACGCCTCCACGGCAGTTCTCTGGGCGGCTGCAGTACTTGCGGCGGCCGCGGTGATCCTGCAGGCCGGGAAGAAAATAAAGTAAAAGGAGCCTCTGGAAGAGATCGATGATCCGGACCGGGGCATCAGAGCGGGAAGACCGGCTGATGCCCCGGTCTTTCTGCATGGACAAAGATTTTTTAGAACAAAAAAATCTGCCGCTGCTGCGGCAGATTCTGTCGTCTGTCTATTAAATTATAAATCCTGTCAGTCTTTTTTGAAACGTGACAGCAGACCTTTTTTCTTTTTCACGGGTGCCTGGATCGATCCGCCGCGTATGCTCTTGATTCCTGTTATGTAGATACCGCTCACAACGACCTTGGCTTCCTTTTTCACCGGGAGTACTTCAAATACTTTGGCGTCGCACATAAGTGTCATGACTTTCGGCCCTACCTTTGCTTTGACAACAGGAACTTTAGTGCGTCTTAAATATTTGGGAGTATTCTCGATCACTACTGCCGGCAGTCCGGCTTCCTTCAGCTTCATCCGCTTTTTATCGATGATCAGCATGCTCATGGTCTGGGCAACTGAGGCCATCTGCTCTTCCTGTTCGGCCTGTCTCTTCTCAGCCTTCTTTCCGAAGAAATACAATGCGATGCATGCTGCGATCAGAATGACAAGAATGATGAGCATGACGATAACTGGTGTATTCACGATAAATTCCTCCTAAATTCTTGATTTTCCGCTGGTTTGCATGTAGTATTGTATCATTGTTTTCGGGCGAGTGCAAGCAATTTGACATTTTGGGGGTTACTTTTCAGAGCGAAAACGAGTATACTGTTAATAGCGGCATTTTTTAGGAAATGTGCCGCGGCGATTGATAAAGGAGTTGCTTATGGCAGAAACAATTTGGAACGGAGCGATGACGGTCTATCACTTTATAATGGACAATCTGGTCATTATAAATGTGTTCCTGGCCCTGATCATTATCTTTTTTCAGAGAAGATCCCCGCAGACTGTCTGGACATGGCTGCTTCTGCTTTATTTTATACCGATCCTGGGGTTTATCCTGTACCTGGTGATCGGACAGGATTTTCACAAGAGCAGGATGTTCAAGGCGAAGGAGATCGAAGGAGAGCTGAAATATGCTGTCCGAAAGCAGGAGGAGACTATCTCCCAGAAGAAGCTGATCCCGGTCAATCCTTCCGTCAGGAGGTTCAGTGATCTGATTCTCTACAATCTGGAGGCGGGCGAGGCTGTCCTCACGGACAATAATGATATCAGGATCTATACGGACGGAGAGGAGAAGTTCCGGGCTCTGATCGAGGAGATGAAACAGGCGCGGAAGTATATCCATGTACAGTACTATATCATTCGGAACGACGAGCTCTGGCAGGAGATAGAGAAGGTCCTGATCCAGAAGGCGCATGAGGGAGTCCAGGTGCGGGTGCTCTTCGACAGTATGGGGTGCCGCACCATGCATAACAAAGACTGGGAGCGCCTCGAAAAGGAGGGAATCCAGGTGGCGGAGTTCTTCCCCGCACTGCTCGGACAGCTCCAGCTCCGCGTGAACTACCGCAATCACAGGAAGATCGTCGTCATCGACGGCAGAATCGGTTTTGTGGGCGGATTCAATGTGGGGAGAGAGTACCTGGGAAGAGACGAGAAGTTCGGCTACTGGAGGGATACGCATCTCTGCATCGAAGGAGCGGCGGTGACCTCTCTGGCAGTCCGGTTTGTCCTGGACTGGAACTATGCGGCGAAGGAGAACCTGTTCCTGGAGGATGAACTGTTTGAGATCCCTCAGTATGTAAGAAACGGAAGGGATCCGGTCCAGATTATATCCAGCGGTCCGGATTCTCAGATCAAGACGATCCATGACAACTATCTGAGGCTGATACACAGCGCGAGGGATCATGTCTATATTCAGACCCCTTATTTCATACCGGACGATTCCATACTGGATGCGCTAAAGATCGCCAGCAGATCAGGGATCGATGTGCGGATCATGATCCCGTGCAAGCCGGATCATCCGTTTGTCTACTGGGCGACTTATTCCTATATCGGAGATATGGTGGAAGCCGGTGCAAAGTGCTATGTATATAACAACGGTTTCCTGCATGCCAAGACACTGTGCGCAGATGGCATGGTGGCATGCGTGGGAACCGCGAATATGGATATCAGAAGCTTTGGCCTGAATTTTGAGGTCAATGCAGTGATCTACAGTGAGAGGACTGTTCAGCGCCTGGAGCGCGCGTTTGAAAATGATATGACACAGTGTACCCAAGTGACGAGACAGGTCTATGAGGGCAGAGGAATCGTGATCAAAGCGAAAGAACAGTTTTCAAGGCTCCTGTCACCGCTTTTGTAGCAGGCGGGCGGAGCAGAGATAAAATACAATATATGGAGGAAGAAACAGAGATGAAAAAGAAATTAGCAGCCGTTCTGACGGCAGCCGCAGTCACAGCCGGACTGCTCGCAGGATGCAGTGGGGATCTGTCCAATGAATATGTGACAGTGAAGCAGTACAAAGGGCTTGAGGTTCCGCAGACCGAATCCCAGGAGATCACGGATGATTATGTGGAGCAGGTGATCCAGAGCAATCTCAGCGCGACGATGACAAAGACGGATATCACGGACCGCGCGGCGCAGACAGGCGACTGGGTGAATATCGATTATACCGGCTATATTAATGACGAGACATTTGACGGCGGCTCAGACGAGGGCGCGGACCTGGAGCTTGGTTCCGGCACTTTTATCGGCGCGACGGATGAGTATGCGGGATTTGAAGATCAGATCGTGGGACATAACACTGGCGATGAGTTCGATATAACAGTCCAGTTCCCGGATGATTATCAGGATACGAGCAAGGCTGGCGTGGTGGCACGCTTCCACATCGTCCTCAATGAGATCTACAGCCAGAATATCCCTGAGCTGACGGATGAGTGGGTGGCTGAGAACAGCCAGGACTCTACGACGGTTGACGAGTACCGCGAGGAAGTGAAGGAGCGGCTGGAAGAGAGCAGCGAGCAGTCCGCAAGGACAGAGCTTGAGAACGGCGTACAGCAGGCGCTCCTTGATCAGAGCGAGATGAAGAAATATCCGGACGGCGCTGTGGATGAGCAGATCGAGCAGGCGAATAATTATTATACGATGATCGCCAGCATGTATGGAATTGAACTTTCTGATTTCATCACAGGTTACCTCCAGATGACAGAGGATGACTTTAATACACAGGTCGAAAAGCTTGCGAAGGAATCTGTGCAGCTCGACGAGGCGATGAAGCTGATCGCTGAAAAGGAGAAGCTGGAGCCTACAGACGAAGAATATGAAGAGGCCATCAAAGGATATGCAGAAGAAGCAGGCGCAGACGATATCGATGCGTTCAAGGAGCAGTATGGAGAAGATAGTCTGAAGGACTCTGCTCTGCGGCAGGCAGTTCTCGATTATCTTGTGGACAACTGCGTGCAGGTGGAAGATTCCGAGAGCAATTAAAGACTGATACAGGGAAAGGAGCAGGGGACGAAAGTTCCCTGTTTCATTATAAAAAGAACCAAAGGAGGCGTGATTTTATGAGACTGGAAAATGAGAGGCTCTGTGTGGAGATCACTGAGCTGGGAGCTGAGATCCTGCGTGTCTATGACAAGAAGTACGGCAGGGAAGTTGTCTGGGAGGCGGATCCGGCCTACTGGAAACGCCATGCGCCGGTCCTGTTCCCGAATGTGGGGAAGACATACCGGAATACTGTGCTGATCAATGGGATACATTATCCGACTTCTCAGCACGGATTTGCCCGGGACAGTATGTTTAAGTGCACTAATTCAACCAGAGATTCAGCATCCTTCCTTCTCGTGTCAAATGAAGAGACGAAGGAAGTCTATCCTTTCGATTTTGAACTTTTCATCACATACACACTGGAAGGAAACAGGCTTCAGGTGAAATGGGAAGTGAGGAATCCTTCGGATGAGACTATGTATTTTACGATCGGAGGACACCCGGCATTCCGCTTTGCGGAGAAGGATGAGGTGAAGTCAGACTATCTGCTGAAGTTTCCGGGAAAGAGCGAGCTGAAATATATCCTTATCGATCCGGCGGAGGCAGCGGCTGATCCGGAGCACGTGTTCACTCTTCCGCTGGAGGGAGAGTGCTGTCCGGTCACAGAGGAAATGTTTGAGAAGGACGCCCTGATCTTTGACGGGACTCAGATCGAGGAGGTATGGCTCTGCCATAAGGACGGTACTCCGTATGTGGGGATGGAGTGCAAAGGATTCCCGAATTTCGGGATCTGGTCCGTAAAGGACGCCCCCTTCGTGTGTCTTGAACCCTGGATGGGAAGATGCGATGACGCGGGATTCGAGAAAGATATCTCCGAGAAGCCCGGCATCAACCGGGTGGAAGGCGGAGAGCGCTTTGAGAAAGCCTATACGATCATTGTCGCTTAGCAGGTGAAGGCGCAGTGTCCGGCCGTGAAGCGGGCATGGAAGAAAAGAACGCTTAGGCGGACAGACAGAATACAGCGGGATGAGCATAAAAGCGGGGAGCGGTGCATATGCACCGCTCCCTGTCTGCAGTCGGATGAGGGCTCATCCTTTTTTTTGTTTCATTCGTTTGATCACTTTCAGTCTTGTGAATTCCTCGCGGTCCTTTTCCTCCAGGGCGTTCGTGATCGTGTAAACCAGGGAGGAGTACATCGGGATCGTGATGTTCTGCAGTGCGTTGGCACGCTTCTGCGTCTTTTTGATGTTGCTTGCAAGCCGGTAAGCGGCATTCTCTACCATGGACAGCTTGATCGTCAGATCCTTCACCCTGCGGAAAGCTTCCCTTGCCTGGTCAATGGATTCGTGGGTCGTGCTGAAGGAGTAGGTCGGCTTTCCGGCGTCCGGCACATATTTCACATGGGGGATTTCTGTTCCCATGATACTGCGCGTCTGGATCGTGATCGAATTCTCGATGGGCACGGTGTATGCCAGAAGCTCCACTGTGCTGATCCCGTGCTCAATATTGGCGCGCTGCAGACACTGATATGCATAGGTGAAGGTCGTATCGATCTCATCCTGTATATTGCGGGCCTCATCGATCAGATCCATCAGCTCGCGGATGAGGATATTCCGTTTTCTGTCCATCAGGTCGTAGCCCTGTCTGGCAAGTGCGAGTGAATTTTTTGCCAGCATCAGGTTTCCCTTTGTCGGAAATGTACGCGGATCCATGAGATCCCTCCTTTTTACTCGGTTTCAGCTTCCGGTTTATAGTATTTGTCAAGTATCTTCGTGTCGACTCTGTCGAGCTCTTCCCTCGGCAGTTTGCCGAGAAGTTTCCAGCCAAGGTCAAGGGTCTCCTCCATACTCCGGTTTTCTTCTATGCCCTGGCCGATATAGTGCTCTTCAAAGGCTTTTCCGAATTCCAGATATTTCTTGTCGATGGGGGAGAGCTCATCCTCACCGATGACAGAGGCAAGGTTCCTCGCGTCGCCCACCTTTGCATAGGCGGAGAACAGCTGGTTTGCAAGATCCTGGTGGTCTTCTCTTGTATACCCTTCTCCGATACCGTCCTTCATCAGACGGGACAGAGACGGGAGGATGTTGATCGGAGGATAGATGGACTGTCCGTTGAGCGGACGGTCAAGCACGATCTGTCCCTCCGTGATATATCCGGTCAGGTCCGGGATCGGGTGAGTGATATCGTCGTTCGGCATGGTAAGGATCGGAAGCTGTGTCACGGAGCCTTCCACGCCCTGCACGATGCCGGCGCGCTCATAGATCGTCGCCAGCTCGCTGTACAGATAGCCCGGGAAGCCTTTACGGCTGGGGATCTCTCCTTTGGAGGAGGAGACCTCACGCATTGCCTCGGCGAAAGAAGTCATATCCGTCAGGATGACAAGGATATGCATGTGCTGCTCAAAGGCCAGATATTCGGCTACTGTAAGCGCCACCTTCGGGGTGATCAGACGCTCCACGACCGGATCGTTCGCAAGGTTCAGGAACATTGCGACATGGTCCGCAACGCCGCTTTCCTCAAAGGTGTGCCGGAAGAAATCCGCAACGTCGTGCTTTACGCCCATGGCGGCGAACACAATGGCGAACTGCTCATCGGAACCTTCGCCCAGCGACGCCTGCTTTACGATCTGCGCCGCGAGCTGATCATGGGGAAGTCCGTTTCCGGAGAAGATCGGAAGCTTCTGCCCGCGGATCAGTGTGGTCAGTCCATCGATCGCAGAGATGCCGGTATGGATATAGTTCCTCGGATACTCACGGCGGACCGGGTTGAGCGGAAGCCCGTTTACATCCCGCTTCAAAGTAGAGACGATGGGGCCGAGATCGTCGATGGGCTGTCCGATGCCGTTGAAGGTGCGCCCCAGCATATCCGGGGAGAGCGCAATCTCCATGGGATGTCCGGTCAGCTTCGTGTGTGTATTCTTCAGGGACATATTCTCGGAGCCCTCGAAGACCTGGATCACAGCCCGGTCCTCGTAGATCTCCACGATACGCCCGATCTTTCTCTCGGTGCCGTCCACGATGAATTCCACGATCTCATCGTAGAAGGCGTCCTGTACGCCCTCCAGCGCGATCAGAGGGCCGTTGATGCTGCTTAAGCCTAAATATTCGATTGACATGAATAAAGTCCCTCCTTATGCGTTTTTCTCAAGTACACGCTGATAGAATGCGTCGATGTCGCGGTGATACTGCGCGAACATTTCCAGGCGGTCGTTGGGAACATCGTATTTGATGGCGATGACACGCTCGAAAATGTTTTCCGCTTTCAGTACGGACATCGGATGCCCCATGGTGACAAGGGCGCGCGCCTGTTTGTACAGATAGAGGATGGTGTCCATCATCAGAAACTGTTTCTCAAGGGTCACGCAGGTGTCATCCTTGTGGAAAGCGTTCTGCTGCAGGAAGCCAAGCCGGATCACGCGGGCGATCTCCAGGACAAGCTTCTGGTCGTCCGGGAGTACGTCGCTTCCGATCAGTTTTACGATCTCCAGAAGGCTGCTTTCCTGGTTGAGGAGCGCCATCAGACGGTTGCGGTAATCCACGAACTTGGGTGATACATTGTCCTGGTACCAGTGGCTTAAGTCGGTCAGGTACTCGCTGTAGCTGGTCAGCCAGTGGATGGCGGGGAAATGCCTGGAGTAGGCAAGGCTCTTGTCCAGTCCCCAGAAACAGCGGACAAAACGCTTGGTATTCTGTGTTACGGGCTCGGAGAAGTCACCGCCCTGCGGGGAGACAGCTCCGATTATGGTGACGGAACCATCGGTCCCGTTTAAGTTGTGCATCATTCCGGCCCTCTCGTAGAACGCGGACAGGCGGGAGGCAAGATACGCCGGGAAGCCTTCCTCGGCGGGCATCTCTTCCAGCCGCCCGGAGAGCTCACGCAGAGCCTCTGCCCAGCGGGAGGTAGAGTCTGCCATGATGGCTACGTCATAGCCCATGTCGCGGTAGTACTCCGCGAGAGTAAGTCCTGTGTAGATACTTGCCTCGCGGGCAGCGACCGGCATGTTGGAGGTGTTCGCGATCAGCGCGGTACGGTCCATCAGAGGATTGCCTGTACGGGGATCGGTCAGCTCGCTGAATTCCTCCAGTACCTGGGTCATCTCATTGCCTCGCTCGCCGCATCCGATGTAGATGATGATGTCCGCATCCGCCCATTTTGCGATCTGATGCTGCATCATGGTCTTCCCGGTCCCGAAACCTCCCGGGATCGCGGCGGTACCGCCTTTGGCGATGGGAAACATGGTGTCAACGATACGCTGTCCCGTGATCAGCGGCACAGACGCCGGAAAACGGTGGTGTGTCGGACGGGGAGTGCGGATTGGCCAGTGCTGCGTCATGGTCAGTTTCCGCTCACTTCCGTCGGGAAGCTCCAACGTGACGAGTGTCTCGTCGATGGTGTAATCGCCGTCAGGCACAACATCCGTCACAGTTCCCTCCACGCCGGGGGGAACCATGCATTTGTGCATGATGGCGTGGGTCTCCGGCACTTCGGCTATGATATCGCCTCCGTGGAGATACTGTCCCTTCTGCACGGTAAGATGCGCAGACCATTTTTTCTGTCTGTCCAGGGAGTCCACGCTGACTCCCCGGGTGATGAAAGCGCCCGCAGATTCGGCAATGCGCTCCAGCGGACGTTCGATTCCGTCAAAGATATTGTTGAGGATTCCGGGAGCAAGTGTTACTGAGACTGCACTGCCGCTCGCTATGACCTCCTCTCCCGGGCGGAGGCCTGTCGTCTCCTCGTATACCTGAACAGTGGTGAGGTCTTTGTCGAGAGCGATAACCTCGCCGACCAGCTTCTGGCTGCCGACATAGACCATTTCAGACATACGGAATCCTGTATTTCCCTTCAGGTAAATGACGGGTCCGTTGATTCCATAGATAGTTCCGGTCTTAAGCAATGCCGTCACCTCCTAAAAACAAAAATTTATCATACTCGTTCCGGAGCTGTGTCTTGAACGAGTTGTCGATCAGAATATTGCGGCTGCGGATGACCGCCCGCACTCCGCCGATGAAATCCTCGGCGCTGATCGTCAGGTGTACTCCAGTGGCGTCCTCGAGATCAGGACGCTTCTGTTCATCAGACGGGTTCAGATAGATGACGACAGGATCTTTCCCTGCAAAATGTTCCGCCTGCTGGATGCATTTTATGAGAAAATCCGTGTACGCCTCTGTCTTCATAAAGTCGCTGACAAGGCCTGACACCTCTTCGAATATTTTATCTTTCAGCTCCTGCTGGACCTTGCCCTGGCGGCGCTTGATCTCAAGCTGGGACTTTGCCGCCGCCTGGTTGAGCATAAGCTTTGCATTTGTCGTCTCCGCTTTTATCCGGGTCTCTGACTGGCGCACAGCCTCTGCTTTATGATCCTGAAACACTTTCTCGAGTGCTTCTCTGTGGGAGTCGATGATGGCGTTGCCTTCCGCACGCGCCTGCTCCATGGATGAAGTCTGCAGCTGCGCGATTTTTTCTTCCAAAGTCAAGAGGGATCCCTCCTTTACCATTTCGTTATAGTTTCAGTCCGATCGCTTCGGTGATGTAGGATGTGATAAAGTCTTTTTTACGTCCTGTCCCGTGGCGGTCAGGTATTTCGACAAGGAGAGGCATCTTCCTCTCCAGACGGAAAGTATCGATAATATCGGGAAATTCCCGTCCGAATTTTTCTGTTAACAGAACGATGCCGACATTCTTGTCAGAGAGCACATCCTCCAGAGCTTTTCTCAGTTCTTCGCGCTCGTGGACAACGACACCGTCCACCCCTGCCAGGCGCATTCCGGTGTAAGTGTCGACATTGTCACTGATCAGATACATTTTCATATATTGTCGCTCCTTTCGCCGTGCGGAAAGACCCGTCCCGCCGGTCCTTGCGGACAAGTCCGCAGATACCGCCGCACCGTGTCTTTCCGCACTGGTGTACCGGCTGCTTTCGTCAGCCGTGCCAGCTCGAATCCGCAGCGAAGCTGCTTCTTCTCGCTGACGGGCGTCCGCCCTATGGAAAGACCCGTCCCGCCGGTCCTTGCGGACAAGTCCGCAGATACCGCCGCACCGTGCCTTTCCGCACGGCTGACTGGGATTACAAGTTTCCGAGGATCATGAAGGAGATGATCAGGCCGTAGAGGCAGACACCTTCTGCAAGACCTACGAAGATGAGCGATTTACCGAGGATGCTGGAATCTTCGCTCAGGGCGCCGAGTGCTGCGCTGGCTGCGCTTGCAACGGCGATACCGCCGCCGATACAGGAGAGTCCTGTTACCAGAGCTGCCGCAATATAACCGAGTCCTTCCGCCAGGCCTGCGCCGGAAGCGGCAGCCTCTGCAGCCTGTACGTCCGGTCCGCCGAGCATCATGATGGATGCAAGGGCGAAGGCTCCGAAGAAGAAGAAGGCGTTTACGCCGATGGTTCGTTTGTAGCGTTTCTTGTTTTTCTCACCGATCAGATAGTATCCGAACGGAATGATGATGCTTAAGATTAATGCTGCGATAAAGATGATTTTGGTTGCTAATGTCATGGTAGAACCCTCCTACTTTTTATTCGTTTTCTTTTTTGTATATGGATCAAATGCACGGCCGCTGCCTTTGTAGAAACGGCTGAACATTTCGTAATATTCCAGACGCAGTACCTGGATACCGACGATCAGTCCCTCGAAACCGCAGACGAACAGGTTGCCGAAGACTACGCCGATCCAGTTCGGATGGCCGCTCTCTGCACCTGCGAGCTGCAGCACCACTTCCATAATAGCGGCGTGGCTGACTGCAAACGCTCCGATACGGATGAAGGAGATCGTATTGGAGAAGTAACTCAGCAGCGTCTCGAACATCTCAAAGAATCCTTCTACGAGGAACATTGCCTTGCTCTCTTCCATCTTGTCCGCCCGCTTCTGGATCATGCGGGTCAGAGGCTCTTTGAAGAGGATCAGGATCAGGGGTACGCCGAACATGACCGCCATGACGATCCCTGCCGGGAGCGGATTCCCTGTCAGGAAGAGCACGATGGTGATGACCACGGCTGCGTAGAACACAAGCCCCGCTACGCCGTTCGCGTCAAACCACATGTCTCCCACATCTTTCGCCCGCGCGGCGTTGATGATGTGGAGCACCATCGCCACCATGATGAGCAGCATTCCGAATCCAACAGCAGCAATGAATACGGTGTTGAGTTTCCCGAGGAAGGGAAGGGTGGTCATGTTGTCGATGGGCCTCATCCACAGTGCGGGTATAACGTCCTCGAATCCGAAGATACTTCCGAACAGGAATCCGAAGATCGTGGAAAAGATTCCCGCTGTTGCGATGATGCCTGCCAGAGGCGCTTTCTTGAAGTGGTAGATCAGGGCGCCTCCGATCAGAAGGAGGAGGCCCTGGCCCACATCGCCGAACATGGCTCCGAAGATGAAGGAGTAGGTAAGCCCCACAAACATGGTCGGATCCATCTCATTGTGCGCGGGCAGGCCGTACATCTGTACAAACATTTCAAAGGGCTTGAATATTTTCGGATTATCCAGCTTGGTCGGAGGTTCCCCGAAATAGGCATCGTGGTCATCCTCCACGACGACGAAGACTTTATTGTCATCCTTGATCTCTTCAAGGAATTTCTCCACGTCGTCTTCCGCCATCCAGCCGCAGAGGATGTAATAGTCTTCTTTCTTATCCTCCATGCGCGCCGCAAGTTTCCGGACGTCAAAGTTGTTGGAAAGCTCTTCCAGCCGGTTCCTGGCGGCTACTAGCTGAGGCGCGCGGTCGGCGAGCATCTCACCGGCCTGTTTATCGATATCTTCGATCTCAAGATTGATCCTTGCGATCTCCCGGTCCAGAGACTGATACGCGTGCGCCGGAGTCCCGTCGAACTCATCCTTGAGCTCGATCCGTTCAAAATGGAGCGAACGGAAGACCGCGTCCACTTTCTGCGCCTCTGACGGAGACACGAAATAAGCCCCGTAAACATAGCTCTCATCGCGCTCGCCCTCCACAAAGATCGCGCCGAGATCGTCCATAAGATATTTCTGCATCTTGTGATAGAATTCAACGGCAATGCGGCCGAACCGATATGTGATATACCGGTAGTGCAGCACCTTATGAAGATCGCAGTCAAGTGGGCGGAAAGGAGCGATGACCAGCTGTTTTGAACGAAGCTCCTCAATCTTTTTTTTCAGTTTTTCTTTTTTCTCCTGCAGAGACTGGTAATCGTCGTTTGCCCTGCGGACAACTTCAAACATATCGTCCAGCCCGAGAGAGGTGTCCGGCGTCACGTCATCGGCGTTCGGAAGATAGCCGACAAACTGGACCGCCTTGTTCAGTACATCACGGTAGGGGTTGATCTCTACAAATGGTCTTAAGTTGTCTACCGTCTTAAGCTCGGACAGAGCGGATTCAAGCTGGATCTCATATCTGGAAAGATACAGATCAGTAACACGGTCGATGTCATCCCTCGGTCCGGAGATGTTAATGAATTTCATTTTAACAATCATTGGGTTCTACCTCCAACGTACGCCAGCGTCTCGCCCGGTGTCAGCTTGTACCTGATGCATTCCAGGGCGGTCGTCAGCTTTTTCAGTTCTTCTTCTTTTAAGAAGAGATATGTGTTGACTGCAGCGATGGAGTAGGGGCTGCGCCGCAGGTCAACCGTATACAGATGATGAAGACATTCTGCATACATCTGCTCGATCGTCAGATTCTGGTGGAAATTATAGTGGCGCGCATAAGTTGTTTTCTCTAATGCTGTCTGGAATTCGTCCAGTCCGGGCGCTTCCACGAGTTCTTTGACCAGATCTGTCGAAAGTTTGTAGTGGATCGGTATGAGCAGCAGATAGATATCGGCGGGTTTCATATTATAGTATTTCTTTGCCCTGTAGATCCACTGAAGGTTGAGAAGATCGATCTGAGAACCACAGTCTCTGGTAAAGAGTTCAATGTCATCTTTCCGCAGGACCTTCTTCTTCTGCTTCCATATTGTAGTAAAATAATAGAGGTCAAGTGTCAGGTCGTAATCATAGAGAGTGACATTCTGCGAGTCCTTCAGTTTCTTCAGAGGAGCATAGTACTCGGTCCCCTTGAGATTCTCGATCAGTTCATCTGTGGTCCGGGATGTGATCAGCTTCTCGATCGAAATCTGTGAATAGCGGTCGAAAAAGGCACGCTTATAATTCAGGTCGAAAGGCTGCTTATACCGGTTGATCACGATTCGCAGACAGTAATTGATGAGATTGATCTCATAGGATTTCATGATCAGTTTCATGAACCGTCTCTGTTTCTGACCGCAGAAGCGGTAGATCTTCGTGTAATCGTGATAGAGTGACTGAACAAGAACCTTCTCGATATTGCCGCGGTGTATCTGATCATCCGCCAGGGATTCCAGTACATCCGCATATGCTGTGTTCCTTTTAAGATAGTCCACGATCTCAGGGACGCTGCCGAGCGCTGCGATCGCCTCGAACTGTTCCGGCTTCAGCAGCTTGGCCCTCATTCCGTGGATCTTTGTCACGATCCCGCTGTAAGCAAGTAAATTTCCCATAGGCTACACCTCGGTGATCCTTCTTAAGATCTCTCTGGCATACTCGGTATGCCGCTCGGAATATTCCTTCTGCAGGGCCTGGATCACTGCGTCGCTTGTCCCGCTCTGGTCATCGAGGAGCTGCGATGTGTTCTTCTCCAGCTTCTCCTGAATCGCCTTGATGCGGGCCTGCGTCTTCTTCTCCAGTTCCTCGTCGAACTTTCGACGCTTTTCGTCATATTCCTTGTTCAGAGCTTCTTTCTGATCTTCAGCATGCTGCACAATTGCTGATGCGGCATCCTCGATTTCCGTCAATCTGTTCACAATAGACTCCATATCAAGCCTCCTGTTTGTAAGAAAATCATAATATCTTATATCATACACCATTTGGAGAAAAATGCAAGTTAAGAACAGGCGGATAAAAAGTTTTTCATATGATTTTACCAGTTTTTTTCAAATACTTTCCGGTCTCTTTTGACCTGAGACGTTTCACATGTTATGATGGTAGCATGCACCGGGAAAACAGTCGGTATACTGGATCCCGGATGTGAGGGCTGGAAACGGCCTGCGGCGGGATGAGGGGAAAGAGATCCGGCAGGCAGGGGGATAATAATAAAGAAAGAAAAGAACAGGACGGGCGCATCTGCGTCGTCTTTGAAATAAGGGGAGGATCAGAAATGAGACTGAGAAATATACCGAGAGCTGAGGGGACAATACAGGCACATCACACAGTGATCAAGAGACCGGAAGACCAGAGGGGATGCTGGAGGCAGGTCTTCGGGAACGCGAATCCTATCTATATCGAGATCGGTATGGGAAAAGGAAGGTTCATTCTGGATATGGCGAAGAAATATCCCGATATCAATTTTGTCGGAATCGAGCGTTATTCCAGCGTGCTGCTGCGCGCCGTGGAAAAATATGACACGGAAGAATATAATGAGCTGGCAAATGTCCGCTTTGTCTGCATGGATGCCAGAAATGTAGCGGATGTGTTTGCGCCGGGGGAGATCGAAAAGATCTATCTGAATTTTTCTGATCCCTGGCCCAAGGCAAGGCATGCCAAGAGGCGGCTGACATCGAAAGAATTCCTGGAGCGCTATGAGAAGATCCTGCCGGAGGGCGGGACCATCGAGTTTAAGACAGACAATACAGAGCTGTTCAACTTCTCTCTGGAGCAGATCAAGGAGGCGGGCTGGACGCTTCAGCGCTTTACCTATGACCTGCACCATCACGAGGAATTAAATAAGGATAATGTCATGACAGAATATGAGGAGAAGTTCTCTCAGAAGGGAAATCCGATCAATATGCTGATCGCTGTCAGAAAATAGGCGAGGCAGCTGGCTGCCGGGAAGCAGGAACCGCATTTTATATTCTGCATATAATAACATATATAGAGAACGTCACTGTCCATCAGTACGAGTGAAGCTTAAAAAGGCAGGTGGGTGGTTTGAAAAAGTGCGGAAACTGGAAAAGATGGATATTGGAATTATTTTACTGTAATCCCGGCTTGAACAGGCGTGCGCTCTGTATCCGAAATTCTGTGTGCGAGCTGAAAGAGATGCTGAATTCGGGCTTCTGCCACGGAGGTGAACACCAGAAGGGAAAGCGCAGGTGAGCAGGATGATCTTTGAGATAACGGAGGAAAACTTCCGGCGCGAGGTGAGGGGATCAGAACTTCCTGTGCTCCTGGAATTTTTTGCCCTGTGGTGCGGAAGGTGTGCCATGATGGAGGATGTCCTGACAGAGTTTGCTCGGAATAACGCCGGAAAGATCAAGGTGTGCAGAGCGGATATAGACAGATCTCCTGCGCTGGCGGAAAAATTCGGCGTGGAAAAGGTGCCGGCGTTTGTCGCTTTCCGGGACGGAAAGGCGGAACAGGCGGCGGTCGGAGTGGTGCCGTACAGGGCCCTGGAAGAGATCTGTAAAAAAAGTTGAAAAAATTTGAAAAAGTACTTGCATTATGCAAAATCATGTAGTATACTTAGTTTCGTTCGTGAGACACAAAAGCTTACGAACGAAACAGAGAAATGGCTCCGTGGTCAAGCGGTCAAGACGCTAGCCTCTCACGCTGGAATCAGGGGTTCGATTCCCCTCGGAGTCACTGAACGAAGAAGCATCGCAGAAGCGGTGCTTTTTTTGTGCACTGAACTGCCGGATGACAGGGGAAAGATAGAGATTATATCATTATAGAAAGAACACATATACAAAAAACTTGAGATTGTGTTTTTCAATGGGATAAGCTATAATAGAGAAGTATTAAAAAACCCCGCAGGGGCATTAGAATTGGAGGAGAAGAAAATGTTAGTATCAGCAACAGAAATGCTTCAGAAAGCAAAAGCAGGCCACTATGCAGTGGGCCAGTTCAACATCAACAACCTTGAGTGGACAAAATCCATTCTTTTAACAGCGCAGGAGTGCAATTCACCGGTTATCCTCGGTGTGTCTGAGGGAGCTGGAAAATATATGGCAGGATACAAGACTGTTGTGGGAATGGTAAACGGAATGATGGAAGAACTCAACATCACAGTTCCGGTAGCTCTCCACCTGGATCACGGCAGCTATGACGGATGTCTGAAATGCGTGGAAGCAGGCTTCTCATCCATCATGTTCGACGGATCACACTACCCGATCGACGAGAACGTAGCTAAGACGACAGAGCTTGTCAAGATCGCTCACGAGCACGGAATGTCTCTGGAGGCAGAGGTTGGTGCAATCGGCGGCGAGGAAGACGGCGTCATCGGTAAAGGCGAGTGCGCTGATCCGGATGAGTGCAAGAGAATTGCAGATCTCGGAATCGACTTCCTGGCAGCAGGTATCGGCAACATCCACGGCGTATATCCGGACAACTGGGAAGGATTAAGCTTTGAGACTCTGGATGCGATCCAGCAGAAGACAGGCGATATGCCGCTCGTACTTCACGGAGGTACAGGAATTCCGGATGACATGATCAAGAAAGCAATCAGCCTTGGCGTTGCTAAGATCAACGTAAACACAGAGTGCCAGATCGTATTCGCACAGGCAACACGCGAGTACATCGAGGCTGGAAAGGACAAACAGGGCAAGGGATTTGATCCTCGTAAGCTCCTGAAGCCGGGCGCAGAAGCTATCATGGCAAAGGTAAAAGAGAAAATGGAGTTATTCGGATCTGTAGGAAAAGCCTGAAAAATTTTGAGAATTACCTAAATAATTTTTTGCAAAGTTTTACTTGCCTTTTTCAAAAGATTGAGGTATACTGTCACACGTAGACAAGAACAAGGGCGTTCCAACATAGCTTGGAGTGCCCTTTTTTCGTAGGAACCGATCCCGGTTTTCTGCGGAAAACCTCCGGGATACTTCTGAGGAACAGAGAGACAGGGTTGCGGCGGCGAAACGTTTCTGCGGCTCCCCGGAATGGAAAAGAAGAAAAAAGGAAGGGATTACTATGAGCACAGAATTAATCAATGTAGCCGAGATCTTCGGGGAGAACGTATTCAATGACACAGTAATGCAGGAACGTCTTCCCAAAAAAGTGTATAAGAACCTGAAGAAGACGATCGAGGAAGGAAAAGAGCTTGATCTTGAGACAGCTGATGTCATCGCGCATGAGATGAAAGAGTGGGCTATCGAAAAAGGCGCAACCCACTATACACACTGGTTCCTGCCGCTGACAGGAGTTACGGCGGAGAAGCATGATTCCTTTATCTCAGCACCGTTGCCGAGCGGAAAGGTACTGATGAGCTTTTCAGGAAAAGAGCTGATCAAAGGCGAGCCGGATGCGTCTTCATTCCCGTCAGGCGGACTGAGAGCGACATTCGAGGCGAGAGGATATACAGCGTGGGACTGCACCTCTCCGGCGTTCGTGAGACAGGATGCGGGCGGAGCGACTCTGTGCATCCCGACAGCATTCTGCTCCTACACAGGAGAAGCGCTTGACCAGAAGACACCGCTTCTGAGATCCATGGAAGCGATCAACAAACAGGCTCTGAGACTCCTCAGACTGTTCGGAAATACTACATCCAAGAAAGTTACGCCGTCCGTAGGACCGGAGCAGGAGTACTTCCTCGTGGATGCAGAGAAGTTCGAGCAGAGAAAAGATCTGATCTATACAGGACGCACCCTTTTTGGAGCGATGCCGCCGAAGGGACAGGAGCTTGATGATCATTACTTCGGAACAATCCGCCAGAGAATCGCGGCGTTTATGAAGGATGTCAATGAGGAGCTGTGGAAAGTCGGCGTTACGGCAAAGACACAGCACAACGAGGTAGCACCGGCACAGCACGAGCTGGCTCCAATCTACTCAGAGGCGAACATTGCAGTAGACCACAACCAGATCGTAATGCAGACACTGAAGAGAGTGGCATGCCAGCACGGACTGAAGTGCCTGCTCCATGAGAAACCGTTTGCAGGAGTCAATGGTTCCGGTAAGCACAACAACTGGTCCATCACAACAGACGATGGAATCAACATGCTGGATCCGGGCAAGACACCGCACGAAAATACACAGTTCCTGCTTGTTCTGACCTGCATCCTGAGAGCAGTCAACAAGCATGCAGATCTGCTGAGAGAATCTGCGGCAGACCCGGGCAACGACCACAGACTGGGAGCCAACGAGGCACCGCCGGCGATCATCTCCATCTTCCTCGGCGAGCAGCTTGAGGATGTCCTGGATCAGCTGATCAGCACAGGTGAAGCTACCCACAGCTTAAAGGGCGGCAAGCTTGACACAGGTGTCAGCACTCTTCCGGATCTGACAAAGGACGCAACGGACAGAAACAGAACTTCACCGTTCGCGTTCACAGGAAATAAATTCGAGTTCCGTATGGTTGGATCACGCGACTCTATCGCAATGCCTAACATCGTGCTGAACACGATCGTGGCAGAGTCCTTCGCAGATGCGTGTGATGTGATCGAGAAATCAGATGATTTCGACAAGGCTGTACATGATCTGATCAAGCAGTACGCTACAGAGAACCAGAGGATCGTATTCAATGGAGACGGATACTCTGAGGCTTGGGTAGAAGAAGCAGAGAGAAGAGGGCTTCCGAACATCCGCTCCATGGTCGAGGCAATCCCGGCGATGGTTACAGATACGGCTGTCAGCCTGTTCGAGAGATTCGGCGTATTCACAAAGGCTGAGCTTGAGTCCCGTGCGGAGATCCAGTATGAGACTTATGCAAAGGCGATCAATATCGAAGCTCGTACGATGATCGATATGGCAAGCAAGCAGTTTATGCCGGCGTTCATCAAATATACGAAGACACTGGCGGATACAGTGAACTCTGTGAAGGCAGCAGGCGCAGATGCATCTGTACAGATGGACTGCCTCAACAAAGTGACTGCTCTTATGGGAGAGACGAAGGAAGCGCTGGACACTCTGATCAAAGTGACAGACGAAGCGGCATCGAAAGAAGAAGGAGCAGTACAGGCGAACTTCTATCATTCCGACGTGTTCCCGGCTATGGAAGCACTGCGTGCTCCGGTTGATAAGCTGGAGATGATCGTTGACAAGGAAGCATGGCCGATGCCGTCCTACGGCGACCTGATCTTCGAGGTATAAGAGAACGGAACAGATCGTACTTAATAAGAACTAAAATACACGAAAGGGCGCGGATTTTTCCGCGCTTTTTCTTATGGAATAAGTCTGCGGCCGGTGCAGAGCCCTGTGGTTTCTCCGCTTTTATTATTGATAAAAAGAAACCTGTGGTCTAAAATAAGACGGAGAACAGGAAGGGAGAACGATAAAATGCAGTCATCAACAGATTTGAGAAGTTTGCTCAGCAGGATCGATCACAGGGGATATCCTGCTTATAAAGATACAAAGGGGACATACCAGTTCCCGGGCTATGTGCTGTCCATTGATCATGTACAGGGCGATCCGTTTGCGTCTCCGTCGAAGGTCAGCGTTCATGTGAAGGGAAAGAACGCAGCTTTCCCGCGGGAGCTTTATAAGGATAAGCATCAGAGGACTGCCCTGCAGGATGAGCTGACAAGGCAGTTCGGAAGGAAGGCGGAGCAGTTCGCGTTTAAGGCAAAAGGATCGGGAAAGAGCGGGCTTATCTCGGTGAGCCGGTGTGGCCAGGAAGTGCTGGAGAGGACCGCCTGTGGGATTAATCCGGAGACAGGGGATATCATTCTGCGGATGGAGATCGGATTTCCGGCGAACGGCAGGACGATCAATGCCCGTGAGCTGGAGAAGATCCTGTTTGAATTTGTGCCGGAGTGCGTAAAGCATGCGCTGTTCTATAAAAATATGGATGCGAAGCGGCTGCGCTCTGTCGCTGACCTTGCGGAGGATCAGCACTATATCAGAGAAATGCTGCCGAAGATGGGATTGTGCGCCTTTGTGGCGGACGGCAGTATCCTGCCGAGAGAGTCCGGCATTTCCCCGCGGCCGATGAAGGGCGGAGTGAAGTTCCGGTCTCCGAAGGAGCTGGAAGTGACTCTGGAGCTTCCCCACAGAGGGAAGATCACGGGAATGGGGATCCGGAAAGGGATCACCCTCATCGTCGGAGGCGGATATCATGGAAAATCCACACTGCTGAAGGCGCTGGAGCTGGGCGTATACGACCATATCGCCGGGGACGGCAGGGAATATGTGATCACGGACAGTACGGCGATGAAGATCCGTGCGGAGGACGGGCGGAGCATCCGGAAGACGGATATCTCTATGTTTATCAATGATCTTCCGAACGGAAAAGATACGGTTGGATTCTGCACCGAGGACGCCAGCGGAAGTACGTCGCAGGCGGCAAACGTGGTGGAGAGCATTGAGGCGGGAACATCCCTTCTCCTGATCGATGAGGATACCAGCGCGACGAACTTCATGATCCGGGATGAACTGATGCAGAGAGTCATCCACAGGGATATGGAGCCGATCACACCGTTCATCGAGCGGATCCGTGAACTTTATGAGGATTACGGCATTTCTACGGTGATCGTGGCGGGAAGCTCGGGGGCTTACTTTCATATTGCCGACACGATCATCCAGATGGACCGCTATGTGCCGAAAGATATCACAGAGTACGCCAAGAAAGAGGCAGAGAGCTATCCCATGCTCACGGGTCCGGAAGAGAAGGCGGAGAAACCGGATTTCCGGAGATGTCCGCAGCCATCTCCTGCATTTAAGGGGAATGACCGGATCAAGATGAAGACGATGGGAAGAGAGTCTGTCATGATCAACAGGGAAACCATCGATCTGCGGTATGTGGAGCAGATCACGGACAGCGAGCAGGTGACGGCGCTCGGATACTGCGTGCGCTATGCTCAGAAGCATCTGATGAACGGGAGGAAGGACCTGCGGCAGATTGTAGAAGAGCTTGAGCAGGTCATGGAAAAGGGAACGCTTTCCGCGCTCTGCGAGAGCAGTTCGAGCATTGCCTGCATGGCGAAGCCGAGGAGCCAGGAGATATTTGCATGCTTTGACCGCTGCCGCAGCCTGCGCCTGTAGAAGAGCCTCGACAGACAAGTGCATGAGCGGCTAAGAACATGAACAGACATTATAAAACTGAGGAGAACGACAAATGGAGTTAGTAAACGGAAGACCGGAGAATACAGAAGGGCATCTTGAAAAGGAGATCAGAGTCTATGATTTCCTTGATTCACTGGGCATAAATTATCAGAGGATCGACCATGAGGCGGCAATGACCATGGAAGCGTGCGAGGAGATCGACAGGACGCTCAGTGAAGGAGAAGAGAACAGTGTGGCGATCTGTAAGAACCTGTTCTTGTGCAACCGTCAGGAGACAGAGTTTTATCTTCTTCTGATTCCCGGGGACAAGCCTTTTAAGACAAAATATCTGTCTGCACAGATCGGTTCCTCCAGGCTGTCCTTTGCGAAACCGGAGTACATGGAGAAGTATCTTGATATCACGCCCGGATCTGTGAGCGTACTCGGCCTGATGAACGACCATGAGAAGAAGGTGCGGCTTCTGATCGACGAGGATGTGCTGAAGGATGAGTATTTCGGATGCCATCCCTGTATCAATACTTCCAGTCTGAAGATCAGGATGGAGGATCTGACAGAGAAGATCATCCCGGCGATGGGGCATGAGCCGACGACCGTGAGACTTTAAAATACAGATGAAATTCGATGTGGTTCCACGATCTGCGCAGGAGGATCCTGTAAAATAACAGAAAAAGAAAGCATGGCAGCAGTGATGTGTGGGCACTATAAGTGATATAATGAAAAAGAGGGGACAGCTTGGAAAGGCTGTCCTCCGGTTTTTCAGAGCGCAGTCCGGATCAACGGTCCGGGACATGAAGGAAGTGGGGATATGAAGAGATATATACGGACAGCGGCAGCGGCGCTGCTGACTCTTGTGCTGGCGGCAGCCGCAGTTACATTCTCTGTGATACAGTGGAACGGATCTGCCGGAAGAACTGCGGCGGATCAGAGCGGCGTCACGGATGATATGGAGACAAGCGGGACGGCAGAGCAGGAGAGCCCTGAAAGCGGAGCTGCCGGTGCGGATGCAACGGGAACAGAGCGTGAAGCGGCGGAAGAGACTGACGGGGAGACGCCCGGTGCAGGGCAGGCGGCGGACGGAGAGCGGACAATGTACGCGGCGGTCCTGGGAGACAGTATCGCGAAGGGCTATTCCGGAGAAGGAGAGGCGGAACTTGTACCCTACGGCAGCCTGGCAATGGAAGAGATCGCAGAACGGGAAAACTGCGGATATGAGATTGAGAATTTCGCCAGGAACGGGCTGGATTCGGCGGGCATGAACGAGAAGATCCTTACCAGGGAAGAAGTACAGGACAGCCTGGAGAAAGCGGACGTCATCTTTATTACCGTGGGATCCAACGATCTGCTGAATGAATGTAAGCGTGTCGTGCAGGAGATCCTCAACACAGATACAAAGTTTAAAAGCGCGAATGAGGCGCTGCAGGTCCTGGAGGATTCTGTGAAGGAGAATCCGTTTCTTGTGCTGAAGATCATAGGCGCGCTGGGGAGCTGGGATTATCAGTCCTTTGAGTCGAACTGGGTCAAGATGATGGATACGGTGACGGCTATGGAGAAGGAGGATACCCGGATCATAGTGACGAATATTTATAATCCGGTGGCGAATCTGAAGCTTCCATCCACGATGAATCAGGTGGTGGAGGATATTATCGGAAATATGAACACGATCATAGATGACCATGCGGGTGAATACGGATACAGTGTGGCGGATACGTTTGATTCGAACGTGTCTGCATATGTACAGTCCGATGGGCTTCACCCGAATCAGGACGGACAGCAGGTCATAGCGGACCTTGTGTTTGAAGAGTTTGAATCCGGGGAAGGAGAGGAGTGATCTACGCAGGAAAACGCCCTGATATGGGCGGAAGTACCGTACAAAACTCTGTCACACTTATAACACAAAACTTTCACACAAATCTGATACCCTGTAAAACGTGAAAAATACGTTAGGGAGGGCAGAACTTTGATAGAAGTAAGGAATTTGGTGAAGAAATACGGAAACCATCTGGCCGTAGACCATCTGGACTTCACTCTGGAAGCCGGAAGGATCTATGGCTTTTTGGGTCCTAACGGAGCCGGAAAATCCACGACGATGAACATCATGACGGGATATCTCGGCGCCACCGAGGGTGAAGTGCTCATCGACGGGCACGATATACTGAAAGAGCCGGAAGAAGCAAAGAAGCATATCGGTTACCTGCCGGAACAGCCGCCGCTTTATATGGATATGACTGTGAGAGAATATCTGCGGTTTGCGGCGGAGCTGAAAAAGATCCCGCGGGCGAAGCGGGAGGAGGCGGTCACGGAAGTGGAGAAGATGGTGAGGGTCAAAGACGTGGAAAACCGTCTCATCAAGAATCTCTCCAAAGGTTACCGCCAGAGAGTGGGGCTCGCCCAGGTAGTGCTCGGTTTTCCGGAGATCATTATCCTGGATGAGCCAAGCGTAGGCCTTGATCCGAAGCAGATTGTTGAGATCAGGGAGCTGATCCGGCAGCTGGCGAAGGGGCATACGGTGATCCTGAGTTCGCATATACTGGCAGAGGTGCGCGAGGTGTGCGACTACATACTGATCATCTCAAAAGGAAAGCTGGTAGCCAGTGATACCCCTGAGAATCTGGAGAAAATGCTGGGTGACGCGGATACCATCGAGATTGAGGCGAAGGCGTCCCAGGCACTGACGAAAGAGATCCTGAAGACGATCCCGGGAATTGAACAGACATCTGTAAAGGCGAGCGGAGAAGAAGGCGTCGCTGCGGCAGTGATCAGAGAGAAAAAGGGAGAGGATATCAGGGAGAATCTATTCCGTACCTTTGCGGAAAAGAATGTACCCCTCCTTACTCTGCAGACGAGAAGGGTAAGTCTTGAGGACGTCTTCATGGAACTGACGCAGAATGAGACTGTGCCGGAAGCGTTCCGGAGAAAACGCTTTGATACAGCGGGAGCAGAGACTGCTGAGGCAACGGCAGAACCGGCTGCCGCGGAACCGGAGGATGAGACGGCTGCGGCAGAGGAACAGGCACCGGCTGCTGCGGAAGCAGTATGGAATGATACAGACGGAGAGGGGGATGAGAAGAATGCTGGCGATTTATAAAAGAGAACTGAAGTCCTGCTTTCAGTCCATGGTGGGGTGCGTGTTTATCGCATTTCTTCTGGCATTTACAGGAATTTATTTTATGGCGTATAACCTGACGGCGGGATACCCGTATTTTTCCTATACACTTTCGGGATCATTGATCGTGTTTATCGTAGGGATCCCGCTGATCACGATGCGGAGCTTTTCAGAAGAGCGGAAAAATAAGACTGACCAGCTGCTCCTCACGGCGCCGGTCAGCCTGGGAAAGGTTGTTATGGGAAAATATCTTGCAATGGTGACTGTGATCGCGATCCCTAATGTGATCTTCTGCTTTTATCCGCTGATCATTCAGTCACAGGGAACGGCCTATCTCAAGGTGGATTACATCTCGATCCTTGTGTTTTTCCTTCTGGGCTGTGTCTATGCGGCGATCGGAATGTTTCTGTCGTCTCTGACAGAGAGCCAGATCATCGCGTTTATCAGTACATTCGGGATCCTGCTCGTGCTTTATCTCTGGGACGGGATCATGTCTATGCTGCCCAGCTCTGCGGTGAGCGGCCTTGTTGGAGTCCTGATCCTGCTGACCGTGGCTGTGTTCTACATCTGGCAGATGACGTCGAACGCTGTGCTGGCGGGAGCGGTCGAGGCGGTCGGAGCCGTGATCGCTGTCGTGCTTTATTTTGTGAGATCGAGCCTGTATGAAGGGCTTCTCACAGATGTGCTCGGGAGACTTGCCCTTGCTGATGTGTTTACGGATATATCGAATAACAATATTGTTGATGTGACAGGCGTGGTTCTGTACCTGTCCGTCATTGCGGTGTTTGTATTCCTGACCGTTCAGGCAATACAGAAGAGACGCTGGAGCTAGGAGGTGCGGGAAATGGACAGAATAAAGAAGACAACTGGAAAGATAGGCGGAATTTTCCGCACAGCCGGAACAAGACACGGAGCTTACAGCGTGGGACTGACGGTCATGGTTATCGCGGTCGTTATTGTGTTTAATCTGGTGATTGGGCAGATACCGGAGGCTTACCGCAACCTGGATGTCAGCAGTACAAAGATTTATGAGATTTCTGATACGACAAAAGAACTGCTGGACAGCCTTGATGAAGAAGTGGATATGAAAGTGCTCGCCGTTAAGGATGAGACAGATGACAGGATCACGACGTTTCTGAGCAGATATGCTTCGCTGTCCGGAAATATCAATATGGAGTGGATCGATCCGGTCCTCCATCCATCGGCGCTGACGGAATATGACACGACGGAGAATAATATCGTGGTATCCTGTGAGGCGACAGGGAAGACGACTACGATCTCCTTTGATGATATCCTTGTTCCTGATATGTATTCCTACTATTATTACGGAAATATGACATATACTTCTTTTGACGGGGACGGCCAGCTCACCAGCGCTGTCAATTATGTGACGAACGATACTGAGCAGACGATCTATCAGACCAGCGGCCATGGGGAGGCGACGCTGTCCACGACAGTCACAGATCTGATGGAGAAAAACAACTACAGTCTCTCAGAACTCAATCTTCTGATGACGACGGCTATACCGGACGACTGTGACCTGCTGCTGATGTATGAGCCGACGGCGGACCTGTCGGATGATGAAGCGTCCATGATCCGGTCTTATCTGGGAGAAGGCGGGAAAGTCATGATCCTTCTTGGCGATACGAACGCGGCGGAGCTCCCCAATCTGGAAGGCATCCTTGAGGAGTATGGAATGCAGGCGGAAGACGGATATATCGCGGATCCGCAGAGGTGTTATCAGGGAAATTATTACTATATATTCCCGGAACTCTCGCTCACCGGAGATTTGGCTGACGGTATCTCGACAGAGATGGTCCTCCTGACGAATACTCACGGTATGAACCTGATCGATCCGGAGCGGGATACGATCTCCACGACCGGGTTCATGAGTTCCTCTGACAGCTCCTTCGCGGTTACGGAGACCTCTCAGGAGCAGGGAACGTTCACGCTCGGAGCGGTGGCGGAAGAGACGATCTCGTCTTCCACCGGCGGGGATGCGGACAGTGAAGATACAGACAGTTCGGATGATTCTTCCGACGAAGATGCTGCGGAAAACGTGACTTCGAGGCTTACGGTGATCTCCGCAGGCAGCCTGATCGATTCTCAGATCACAGATGCATTTTCGCAGCTCGAGAATACGCAGGTATTCATGAATGCCGTTACGGCAAACTTTGACGGTGTCCAGAACCTTTCGATCGAGGCGAAGAGCCTTCAGACTGAGTACAATACAGTACAGCACGCGGGATCCTTCAGTTTCCTTGTGATCTTTGGCATACCGGCTGTTGTGCTGGTCGCAGGATTTGTCGTATGGTTCCGAAGAAGAAAGGCATAAGGCGGACGGACGAAAACAGGAAAGGAAGGTGCAGTGTGTGAAGAAGAACAGAGCGCTGTTTGTTCTGCTGGGCGTCCTTGTGGTGCTGCTGATCGCATATTTTGCTCTGCAGTCATGGAACCGTCGGCAGGCGGAAAAAGAAAAGGCGGAAGAAGAGTCTGTTGTTGTCACGGACATTGATCCGGATACAGTCACCGCGGTCAGCTATGACATGGGAAGCGGCGAGAGAGCTTTTGAAAAACAGGATGATACATGGGTGTACACTCCGGATCCGGATTTTCCGCTCGACCAGAGCTTCCCGGAGACGATCGCAGAGGATATGGGCCAGCTCAGAGCAGACCGGGAGCTGGTGGACGGAGATGAACTGGCGGATTACGGCCTCGAGGAGCCTGCATATACCGTGAAGCTGACCCAGAGTGACGGAACGGTGACAGAGATTTATTACGGAAATACAGTGGACGATTATTATTATGTCACCGTAAATGACGATGGAAAGGTGTATACGGTTTCATCAACATCCGTATCGGATCTGACAGATTCCCTGGCAGATATGGCGCAGTTTGACGATTATCCCAGTATCGGAAGCGGCAATCTCAAAAAAGTGGTCATAACCGAGAATGGTGAGACGACCACTTACGATTCCGAGAATGAGGAACAGTCCGAGGACATTTCCGCGATCGCGGGAGGACTTGGCGCAGTATCTCTCTCTGAGGCGGCGGACTATTCTGTGACAGATGCGGACCTGGCGGGATTCGGGCTTGACGAAGCGGCGCGTACCACAGTGGAAGTGACCTACACAGACGACGATGAAGAAAAGACGATGACCCTGTATATCGGCGGAGAAGATGACGACGGCAGCAGATATGTGATGATCAATGATTCGAGGATCGTATATCTGATCTCGGATGAGATCTGCGGCAATATCTTAAATGAAGATTAAAACGCCTGGTTTCAGGAAAGTGAAAGGGGCAGATCCGTATGATCTGTCTCCTTTTTATAAGGAAATTTTATAAGAATTTAATTGACTTTGTCTGAAAAACGGAGGAAAATATATCCCATATTCAGACTGATACATAGAATATCAGTGAGGAGATCTGTTATTCCGGCGAAAGCTGAAACGGATCACGCGGCAGGTCCCCGGGCGGGGCCTGAACAGACAGCAGTTTTTCAGAGAAAAAGGAAGGATCAGAATGAAAGAAAAATTTTTGCGTTTCATGCAGGGCAGGTACGGTGCGGATACACTTTCCAAAGTGCTTCTGGGGGCGGGACTGATCGTTGTGCTCCTGTCAGCGTTTCTCGCAAGGAACGCTGTGGGAATGGTGTTTTATCTGCTTGGATGGGTCCTGATCATTTACTGCTATTTCAGGATATTTTCAAGAAATGTGTCTAAAAGATATGCTGAAAATCAGGCTTTTCTTGCAAAGACATATAAGATCCGCATGTTCTTTCAGCGCCAGAAGAGCATTTGGAAGCAGAGAAAAGTATATCATATCTATAAGTGTCCGGGCTGCAAGCAGAAGATCCGTATCCCGAGAGGAAAAGGAAAGATCGAGATCCGCTGCCCGAAGTGCGGCACTACATTTATCAAAAAGAGCTGAGGAACAGCCTCTTACATGAAGGCATGACGCTTCAGTTTTCTATCCGTGAGCACGGTGTGAACAGTAATCGGAGAAGAGAGTAGAATAACAGGGAGAAACAATAAGGAATATGACAGATCCATATAGTGTATTAGGCGTAGACAGAAATGCAACAGAAGATGAGATCAAAAAGGCATATCGCAGGCTGAGCAGAAAGTACCATCCGGATGCGAATATCAACAACCCGCATAAGGATGAGGCAGAGGCAAAGTTCAAGGAAGTCCAGCAGGCCTATAAGCAGATCATGGACGAGCGTGAGCGGGGATACTCCTCGGATGGGAGTTCGGGCAATTCATCCTACGGGGAATATGGCGGTTATGGTCCCTTTGGTGGATTCGGCGGTTACGGTCCGTTCGGAGGCGGCTATGGTTCCTCCGGCGGCGCCAGGAACACTGGCGGAAGTGAGGACGATATTCATCTTCAGGCAGCGGCGAATTACATACGGAGCGGACATTATACGGAAGCGCTCAATGTGCTGAACGGAATCAAGGAGAGGAGCGCACTCTGGTATTTTTACAGCGCTTCGGCCAATTCCGGCGCGGGCAACAATGTGACCGCCCTGGAGCATGCAAAGGAAGCGGTACGGCTTGACCCGGAGAACGCCCAGTATCAGATGCTCCTTCAGCGTCTGCAGAACGGAGGCAGCTGGTATCAGCAGAGACAGAGCATGTACGGCTATCCGGGAAGCTTTGACAGCAGCTGCTGTGTGAAGCTCTGTGTCGCAAACCTGCTGTGCAATCTCTGCTGCGGCGGAGGAGGCCTGTGCTGCGGCGGTTATGGCGGCGGTTACGGAGGCGGCTACGGCGGCGGATATGTATAGTGGGACTGCGGTCGGAAATGTTACCGGGACTCCGGTGCTGCTGTGTGAGAGCAGCCATCCGGAGTCACGGTTTTTCTTTTGTGCGAGATAAAAAGCTCCGGATATGTATCTACAGAGCAGATTTTTCGTGATCTGCGCCTGTGATACATATCCGGAGTTTTTTTGTACTGACAGATGTGTATGGATCCTGCTGAAAAGACAGGTCTTATTGTGAGCTCTTATGAAAACGGACGACGCCGATCCCGAGTGCGCCCGGTCCGGTGTGGGTGCCGATGCTCATAGTGAGCGGCAGGTAGAACAGTTCCATATCAGGAAAATTCTCCTTCATCTCGTTGATAAACAGTTCCAGTTTTTCAGGCTCCATCAGCGTGTTGGCGATTCCGACTTTCAGGACTCCGTCCTCTCTCAGATGGGAAAAACGGGAGGAAATATCATTTTTTACAGCGGTCAGCATTGTGCGGAAAGCGGATTTCAATCCTCTTGCCTTGGCGTAAGAATCCAGCTTGTCTCCCTGGATGGTCAGAACGGGCTTCAGTTTGAGCACTGTGCCGATGGCAGCGGCAGCGGCTGTGATCCGTCCGCCTTTCTTCAGATATTCCAGAGTGTCTACAGCGATGTAGATGCTGGCATCCAGCGCTTCAGCCTCCAGGATCTCTTTGATCTGTGAAGCGGTCTTTCCCTCCTCAGCGAGGAGTTTGGCATCTAGGACGGACTGAGCCTGAGTCACGGAGATGCGCCGGTTATCCACGACAAAGACGCGGCCTCTGAACGGTTCCTCCTCAGACAGTATGAGTGCGGTCTGGCAGGTGCTGCTCAAGCCGCCGGACATGGGGATAAATACAATCTCGTCATATGTTCTGAGCAGATCCGTCCACATGGCTTCCACATCTCCCGGAGACGGCTGGGAAGTCGTGATATCGGCTCCGCTGATCTGTCTTTTAAAAAATTCATCCAGAGTGATATCGACTCCTTCATAATAGGTCTGTCCGTCGATGATCAGCGGCATCGGCAGTACATAAATACCGAGATCTCTGCCCTCATCAGGCATGATCCCGCAGTTGCTGTCCGTCATAATGGCAGTATTTGACATAGAGACCTCCGATAATAGTTACTTTATTGACCGTTATTATAACAGGTGTTAAGATTATAGCAAAACACATAGGGAATAACAATTGACAATTATCGGAAAATGTCAGATATCTATACAGGAAAGGGAAAATGTCAGGTAATGGAAGATAAAAGAATCACAAAAACGAAGCGGAGCCTGAAGGAGTCTATGATCCGGATGCTGGGAAAGGAGACGTTCGAACAGATTTCCATAACCGAACTGTGCAGGAAAGCAGATGTCAGCCGTATCACGTTCTATTCACACTACAGCGATAAGTATGCACTTCTGGATGATATTTTTAATGATATGCTCGCGCAGGGCACGGCGGATTACCGGAGGCGGCAGCAGGAAAATAATCAGAGGAACGGGCTGGTTGCAGGGTATTTGAATATCCTTGACAGTATTCTGAAAGTATATTATGACAGATTTGATTTTTTTCGGCATACGAATCCGGAGGAGAACCCGTACCTGGCATCGCGGTTTTACAGCATTGTCCTGGAGACTGTGGAACTCCATACTGCCCATGTGAGACAGCGGCTGAAACTGAAATATTCACCCAGGAAGATCGCTGGATTTGTGTGCTTTGGCATGTTCGGCTTCGTCAATGAATGTCATGAGGAGAAAACGCCTCTGGAGCAGATCAAGCAGGAGGCGAGAATGCTTCTGACGGATATGCTCAGATCCGGTGTGATCACCGAGAGCGAGGAGCATGCGAAGGAGGGGATATAAAAGGGATAAGAAGAAATCAGGGCACAAAAAATGGAAGCAATGGGGCTCGAACCCATGACCTCTCGCGTGTGAGGCGAACGCTCATCCCAGCTGAGCTATGCTTCCATGTAGACTATTATAGCACTTTGAATGGAAAATGCAAGATGTCATATTTGGGCAAATAAATGAAAGGGACTGCTGGATAGTCCCTTTTCATTTATAACATCTTTTACAAGGAATGTAATTTTGTGATTTGGCTTCCTCCAATTCTAAAGGAATGGCATCTTTTATGCCACTACAGTATGGATTCAAATGATATTTGTTGCTTGAATTTGTTATATAGACCAAAGTTTGCGGTACGATATTAATATTTAGTATTTGTCCAAGATATGTGACATCTTGAGGAAATCGGTTACAATGTCTATTTACCTCAACATTTAAAGTATTGTTTAAGTGAAAAAAAGGATTCTGATACTTAAAAAGGCTTAATATAAATAGAAGTTGACTAAAACCGGATACAGCTATTTCGTGTTCTGATTTGAAAATTTCATTGGTTCGGAGAGAGCTTTCGCACGCATAATTATATGTTCTTCCGCCATGTGCTGCCAAATTACGATATTCCATGCAAATAAACAAAGAATCCATCATCAATTTTCTGGCAGAATCATAGTCAAGTTTTAAATTATCTAAATTGTAAATTTTATCAATCATTTCATTTTTCTGTGATATTTTAAACTGGTCAATAAAATTTACCAATGTGCTAAAATATATACTTTTAAATAATATCCACGGAGGAACGACACCGTGTTCAGTTTGATAGTGGTATATAGGGTTTTTATCAGTATCCAGAGCGTTTCTCATAGTTTCCAGTATTCCAGCTAAAGTAAAACGGTATTTCCTTTTTCGTTTATTGCTATAATTTCTGAAATTTAAGTAATCGTTCGGATGAGTGCCAAAAGAATGAGCTACTACATCTGCAGCAGCTTCTTTTATATGTTCCTCTAGATCTATCATTGCAGCCATAACTGAATTCCTTAAATTTTTGTCTAGCAAGTATAATGAAACTAATTGATTAAAAGATACACCAGAACGATACATTTTCTTTCCATCTACAATAATTGTATAAGGATCACGATAACTTTTGATTAGATTTGAATATCCATATAAACTGAGGGCATCTTTTGCCATTGATTCATCTTCTATTAATAAGTTTTGAGATTTTAATTTCTTGATTTGTTCAGATAGAGATGTATAAGCTATTTCATCCATTTTTCTTATGTACCTCCAATAGCAAAAAAAGCCTTGGAACACAATCCCAAGACTCTTTTGCGACCGCACAGCAGTCATTCGCTAATTGCAGCTAGTATTATAGCATATGCCAAAGCATTGTCAAGTATTCCAATAATAAAAAATAGGAAACTATCGGCGAAAATATCGGTATTGATCTTCTTATTTTCGTGTTGCATAAGGCATAAAATGCAACACGGATTCTAATATTTCAGGATTATTCTAAAATAAGTAAAGTTCCGCAAACCGCGTATTTACGCGGAAAAACGAAAAATCCCGTAACCACAAGGATTACGGGATTGATGCGGAAGAAGAGACTTGAACTCTCACAGGATTAACTCCCACTAGAACCTGAATCTAGCGCGTCTGCCATTCCGCCACTTCCGCTCGACAAATGATATATTACCATAAGTGGAGGAGTTTGTAAACCCCTAATTTTATTTTTTTTCTTGAGCCGTCATAGTTCACACCGTATTCAGCGAACAGTATTTTTTGGGGGTTACGCCGGCATACTTTTTGAAAACGGTCGTGAAATACTGTACGCTTGAAAAACCGAGACGGTCAGCCAGCAGCGTCAGATTACACTTATCGCCCGAAGAAAGCTCTTCCATAGCGCGGTTAATCCGTATGAGATTGATATAGTCGTTTACTGTTACATGAAGACTGTCATGAAAGAGTTTCATCAGGTAGCGCTTGCTCAAGCAGCATTCTCCTGCGATCGAATCCAGACTGAGCTTTTCTCCCAGATGTTCATGAATATACTGTATCGCTTTTGTTACTGCCGGGTGGCAGTTTTCCATCTGCGGGGCAAAGGACTGTTCGATCTCGCGGGACAGCAGAAGGATCATCTCGTAGATATACAGGTTCGCAATTGCGATATGGTTCGTTTTGTCGCTGTTGACTTCGCGTTCGATCCGTTCTGCACAGGAGCGGAGTCCTTCGGTAAAGCGGTTTTTCAGAAACTGCTGTGTCCCGGTAGAAATATAGTACAGAAAACGCTGCTCGCCGTAAATTTTAGGATTGAGATGAAGAAATACATCGGGCGAAAAGTGCAGCTGGAGAAACTCGCAGTCTGTGTCATCCGGTACATGGAAGCTGTGGATCACATTTGAAAACAGGATCATGTATTCGTGGCTGTGTACAGTTACTGCATCGCCGTTGATGACGATATCGCATCTTCCCTGGAGCATAAGGCAGAGCTCTACATTCTGATGGCAGTGGGGACCAAAAATATACCCTTTTTCTAAATGGCGAAACAGGGCGTTATGTATTAGATTTTTATGCCGATCCTCATATAATAATAATTCCAGAACATTGTTCGCAGTACTGTGTTCCATGGCGCCTCATCCTTAAAATAACTATATTTTATGTTTTTGTATGGATTTTTTTGGATAATATCTTCAAAAAACAACCATATTTTATAATGAGTATTAAAAATGTGCAATATGTTATAAGAAATTTGATGAGAAAACTGTTAAAATTGGAGAAAAAGGAACAGGAGGTAACATGATGAGAAAAGGATTATGGCGCAGGAAGTCCGCTGCTGTAATAGCAGGGGTTCTGTGCGCGGTTCTGGGGGCAGGAGCGCTTCTCCCGGGAAAACTGGCTTACACAAAGGCGGATGAAGGAAGCGTCCACTATGATCTCTCGAAGGAAGCGCTCAGTGGAGAGGAGAGCGAACTGCTTCTTGCCAATCCGGACAGAGGGCTCCGCATGGAAGCGTATTTAAATGTGGGGACTGGAATGAGTGAATTTGAGTATGAGGATATGGATGGGATTGAGCAGCTCCGCCAGCAGGTGGAGCGGTACAGCTCAGACAGCCCTCAGCTCGTACAGGTTTATTTTTACCTGACAGAATATAAGGATAAAGATCTGGACGATGCGGCGTTCGAGAGGATGAACGAATATTTTGAGGTACTTAAGGAATATAACGTCAAAGCGGTGCTGAGATTTGCATATATTACCGAACAGGGCAGCGTTGAGCTTGAACAGGAGCCTACTACTGAGCAGGCTGTGAGACATATTTATCAGCTTGAGGACTTTATTAAAGCGCACGAAGATCAGATCCATGTATTTCAGATGGGATTTATCGGCGCGTGGGGCGAATGGGATACCGGCGCCAGGGCACGAATGGATGAGAAAGAGATCATAAAGGCTGTGCTTGACGTGATACCGGAGGATATGCAGATACAGGTGCGCTATATGGACATCAAGAATAATAATAAAGATGTGATCTCCGAAGAAGACTGGGGAAGGATCGGATATCATGACGACTATTTGATTGGCACCCTTCACGTATGGAACTCTCCGGGAACATCTGACAGAGAATCTGATGCATATAAGCAGATGACGGAAGAATCAGAGAATCTTCTGATAGACGGAGAAATGATATGGGGAACGGCGAATGCCGGCGCGCAGTCGCAGATCGGCGGCACGGTGATCGATTCTATCAAAATGGCAAAACGTCTCTGCGAGCATCATTTCACAAGCCTGAGCATGACGCACAATTATAAAGAGCCTAAGAAGAACGAAGCGGGAGAAATGGTGGCAGGCGAGTGGTCTATGATTCACTGGCAGCATGAGTACATAAATCAGAAAACACTGGAACAAAACGGGCTCCCGTATGCTCCGGGATGGTTTAAGGATGCTGATGGAAATAATATCCCGAGAACTATGTTTGAGTATATCAGAGATTATCTCGGTTATTACCTGATGCTGGAAAGCGCTCAGGCAGATGCTGCCGGCGATGAGGTGAAAGTGGAACTGACGTTGAATAACTATGGGTTCGCAGCGCCTCTTGCACTCGATAAGGTGGAGCTTGTGCTCCTGGATACGGAAGGAAATGAAGTAGAGCAGGCAGCAGTGTGCAGCCCGGACGAGCTTGATCCTCTGACGCCGCAGACTATGTCAGTGACATTGACAAAGCCAAGCGAAGACAGAATATACCGGCTTGCCTTGAGTATCCGGGCGGATGACGGAACCAGCGTCCGTCTTGCAAATGATATGGAAAACTGGAATGGATATCAGGTGCTGGGAGATTTATAGGAAGGGGAGAGCAGAATGAAAAATTGGTTGAAAAAAGGAACTGCCGTCTTGGCGGCTCTGACTGTCGCGGCGGCGTCCGTGCCCTCCATGGCGGCAGAGGAGAACAATGTAGAAAAATACGAGGCTGCCCGCATCCTGGAAAATCCGACGGTCACGCTTGGCGGCCTCTCAGTCCAGAACGGAGCTTCAACAGATGTTTTATGGACAAATACGGAAGGGACGCAGGACTTTGACTTCGGTCCGGGCGGAAGCGGGCTTGAGGACGCCTATATACTTTACGAGTATGATTCGGATGTGAAGATCGACGGCATCAATATGATCGGCTGGTGGCCGTCTGATCAGGGACTGAAAAATATCAGTGTCTATTATATGGATGAAGACGGGGAATGGAGTGCGGCTGAAGAGCTGGAAAACTATGAGATCCCATGGAAGACAGGCGCAGGGGGCAATGGAGCTTCGGCGGACTTTGCAAATGGGGAGCGGTATCATCTCGCATTTTCGGAATCTGTCGTGACCAGCGCGCTGAAGCTGCAGGTCAATTCTACCTATACAAGCTGGAGCAGCAAGATCAGTATGAAGCTTGTCGCTCCGGTGAGAGTGTACACAGAGGCGGAGAAAATGCTTTTGGATGCAGTACAGGAGCTGAAGGACTACGCGGATTCAGTACTGACTGGCGACCTTCCGGGAGAGTTCCCGAATGCGGCAGTAGAAGCAGCGCAGGCTGCAGTTAGTGAGGCGGAAGCTCTCTTTAACAAGGAGGGAGTAACGGATGAAGAAATAATGGCAGCGGTTGAGATGGTGAAAGAAGCCAAAGAGGCATTTCTTAATTCACAGAATCCGTTCCCTGAAGATACGGAATGCATCATCAGTCTGGACAACCTGGAGGCTGCCTCCGGTGAAGAGGGATTTTTGAACGACCGCCAAATTTCTACAGGAGCTGTATTTAGAAAAATCGATGCGGATCAGCCGGGATATCTGCTCTTTGATTTCGGAGAGAAAGAAGTTGTATTGGATCAGATCACGATCCTCGCTGAGGAGCCTGTAGAACAGGGAATCAAGACGGTTTCCCTGGAATACTGGGACGGCGTGCAGTGGAGCAGTCTTACAGAGAAGACGGATATCGACTGGGAAGGCGGATACGAGCGAATGGAAGGCCGTACCATATTGTCAGATCAAATAGAAATTGCTGCGTCAAAATTTAGGATGCGAATAGAAGAGACGTATAGTGGAGACGGCAGCTTCTCTATCCAGGAAGTGATCGTCCAGGGAAACGAGAAGGTGAGCATGGCTTCTCTGGACGAGCTTACAGCTCGTGCGAGGGAGATACTGGCGTCTCTCGATGAAGCAGAGTCCAATACAAAGGAAGCTGACCTGGTGAAGTTTAAGCTGATTTCTGCAACGAATGAAGACACACTCGCCAGGGCAGATCAGGAAAAGATTGATTATCTGTATACAGAGCTTTTAGCGGCGCTGAATCAGCTCGACGAGAGTGTGACAGACAAGATTCCGCCAAGTGATCCGCTGAATATCAAGGTAGAAGAAGAGACAGAGCATTCTGTGACGGTAAGCTTTGATCCGGCATCAGACAACCGCAGCGTTGCGGGGTATAAGATTTACTCGGGAGAGAATATTGTGGCAGATGTACCTGCCCCAGAGGGAGACGGCCGCGTGACAGCAGAGATTACGGGTCTGGCGGATGGAACACAGTATACCTTTATCATCAAGGCGTATGATGAGGCAGGCAATCTGTCGAATGGAATTTCCATCGATGCGGAGACCCTGCAGGATGAAATCCCGGAAGTGCCGGAAAATCCAGGAGATCCTGGACAGGGAACTGAGAATCCGCCGCAGTCTGAAGCGCCTGACGGTGGTTCAAATGGAAATAAGCCGTCTGATTCTAACGGTAAAGCTGCGAAGACCGGAGACAGCACAAATCTGCTCCTCTGGGCAGTGCTCCTGGCGGCAGCCGGGGCAGCTGGCGGAACGGCTGTGAGAGCTTCCCGCAGAAGAAAATAGAAAACTGGCAGCGTATAAAATCCGGGATGGATTAAAATGACAGACCGGAAAAGCTGTGTGCAGGAACAGCCGTATTTCCGGCTGGCCAGAGGGCAGCGGAATTTCAGCCTTTTCTTGGAAGGCTCCGAACCGTCATGACGCATTTTTCTTCCCGCTTTACAGACGGGAACGCCGTCTTCACCGATGGTGAAATCATTTTTATATTTTACTTTGATGCCCCGTTTCACATTCAGGTCAATAAAGGGCTGGATATGGTTCTTACGGCAGTAAATGTAATAGGGCATCGCATCATGGGCAGAATCCAGGAGCCACTTGCTGACATGAAGATCAGGAAGGAAAGCTTTCATTCGGAACCAGGTTTCCAGAAAGCCAAGGGAGTCATGTTTTGAGGCAGGATTCAACAGAGGGAAAACAGGAAGGTCGCTTTCCGAGTTGGCGGCGACAAGCATATATAAGTCGTAGCCGAAATAAAAGCATTCTCTGGAAGAATCCCATCCAATATCGCAGTCCGGCTGGGAAAAGAAACGGTCACAGGAACAATCCGTGATTCCTTTTTCCGAGCAGTCACAGACGGAATGCTTTCGTTCCCTTGCGGAAGTGACAACAGGTGTCCCATCACCAGCGAGGGAAAGATCGGAAGGATCTATCAGTCCTTTGGTTATGGACTGACTCAGGAACTCCCGATGATAGATTTTAAACAGGGAAGAATAAGGCTGGTCATCTAACACAAAAGAAGCTGCTTCCAACTGCCCCAGTAACTGATCAACGGAAATCTTTTCGACAGATTCTGCCTTCTTCCCTTTCTGAGCAGGCTTTCTAATCCTTTTCTCTTTTGCAGGGCGCAGATGAGAAGAGAGATTGGAATCTTCAGAATCCCACAGACGGGTAAGAAAATCATAAAAGGTACCGACGCCGGGAGTATCGCCGAATTCAAAACCGCTGAGGATTGCATAAAGCGGATTGATCTTCAGCTGAGCAGCCCAGTCTGTCAGGGAATGGACCTTGAAATCAATAGACAGCAGATAGGAACGCTGCATACAGGAAGGAGTCCTGGGCTTAGGGCCAAAGACAGAGTATTTTGAACGCAGAAGTTCATCGGTGTAAGAAAGATCAAGATTCCAGAAACGTTCGATGATATCCCAGGTGGCCCGTGAAAAGGCATCTGGATCCGGATAATATTTACGGAGATTTGTAACAACAAAGTTTTGATAGGCGGCATGCCCGCCAGGATTAACAGGTAACAAAAAAATCGCCTCCAGTCGAAAGAAATAAAATATATTCAATCGGCTTCGCCGCAAATTTTGGGCGATTTGTCAAGTGTTTTTGGCAAAAAAAGTGGGGGATTTTAATAAAAAAGGAATCCAAAGCCCTTATAAATCAAGGGATTAAGATTCCGAGAGATTATCATAAGAAACAGGGGCGAAAAAGAAGAAATGAAAAGTACATGGAAAAAAGCAATGGGCGGGGCGCTTGCAGCAGTCCTGACCCTCGGAATTATGCCTGCTCCGGCACAGGCTGAAGAGACCGGCGGGCAGACAGACTTACCAGCTCCGGTGCTGTATGCATCCTTTGACAACGGGAATGCAGAGGACAGCTCCGGGAACGGCAACAACGGAACCGTGATCGGCACGCCAGAATTTGTGGACGGCGTATCCGGCAAGGCGGTCCATATCGTCAACTCAGAAGACATTGCCGGAAGCGGCGCGGATGCCGAGCAGTATGTGGATTTCGGAACACCCGAGGACCTGCAGTTCGGGACTGGCGACTTCTCGATCGCCTTCTGGTACAGATCAGACCGCTCTTCTGACAATCATAAGGAAGGTTCCATTGTCAGCAATAAGGACTGGGCAAGCGGCAGCAACCAGGGCCTGAATTTCGGCGACATGTGGCAGGGAATTAATATGAACTACCGCGCGGGCGGAGACGGCCGCAAAGAAACAGACCGATACAGCGAGATCACGGACGGGGAGTGGCATTTTATCACCGGAACATTTGACCGGGACGGCTATATGACGCTGTATATTGATGGAGAACTCCCCACAGAAGGGAACGGATATCAGGCAGGCTCCGCCCAGGTCAGCATCTCGGACCAGAGCAGCACCATTGACGCTTACAACTTTACGGTAGGCGCGGACGGAAGAGGAAAATACGGCCTGCTCAACGGCTATATTGACGAGCTGTCTGTATATAAGGAAGTCCTGACTCAGGAGCAGGTAAAAGAGCTCGGCAAAACCGACAGCACCGGAGATGACACGGATCGGGACGCTCCGGTCCTTGACGTGACCTTTGACGATTCCACCGCTGCCGACAGCGTGGCCGGCAACAACGGGACGATCACCGGAGACGTAGAGTTCGTGGACGGCGTATCCGGGAAAGCAGTGCGCATCAGCAATCCGGAAGACATCGCCGGGCAGAACACTACGGCCGAGCAGTATATTGATTTCGGCACTCCGGAGGCGCTCCAGTTCGGAACAGATGATTTTACCATTATGTTCTGGTACCAGTCAGACGGCACTCTTTCCGGCGAAGGAGCAGTTGTCAGCAATAAAGACTGGTCCACAGGCGGAAATCCGGGATTCACCATCGGTGATATGCGCCAGGGCATGACGCTGAATTTCCGCGCCCAGGGCAGCTCCGGAAGGCTTGACACTTCCAGATACGGCGGGGCCACAGAGGCAGGCGTATGGCATCACATTGCCGCAGTATTTAACCGTACAGGAAATATGACGCTCTACGTGGACGGCGCTGCAGCGGTCAGCCAGTCTATCAACTCTCAGGCAGGACTGTCGATCGATGTGATGAATTTTGTGATCGGCGCGGATGGAAACCATCAGTGCGGCGTCCAGGATTCCTATATTGATGAGCTGAAGGTCTACAAAAAAGCTCTGACAGCCGACGATATCGCAGACTATACAGCGCCTTTTGTCCTTCAGAACAAGCTGGACGAATACGAAGCGCTCATTGCGTCATCCTCCGCTTCAGCAGAGAAAAAGGAAGCGTTCCGGGCAGCCATTGACGACATCCGGGCAAGGGCAGAAGGTGTCACAGACCTTGACACGATCCGGGCGCTGGAGGATGAGCTGAAGGCCGCATACAATGCGTTCACCGGTCCGGAAGACGGCATCATGAGCTTCGAAGTGATCAGCGACGCACATATCAGCGGAACGAATAACAGCGCTTCACCAAACCAGAAGCTGATCGACGCCATGGACGATATCGCCAACGACTATTCCGGCATTTCGGCACTGCTCAACTGCGGCGATTACAGCAACTACGCATCTGTCAGCGAGACACAGGGCTATTTCAATATCATTGCTCCTTACAAAAATGATTTCGAGATCCTGACAGCAATGGGCAACCACGATGTGAGATGGCTCTCCGGCGGATGGGAAGAAGCGGAAGGCCGCTACCTGGAATATAACCAGGAATACATGGGCGATGTCCCGGACGGTCAGTCCTATTATGACAAATGGATCGACGGCTATCATTTTATCGTGCTGAATACCCAGTGGGATACAAAGGACCGCGCATATCTCTCACCGGAAGAGCTGGATTGGTTTGAGGAAAAGCTGGCGGAAAACGCGTCTCCGGACAAGCCGATCTTCGTAGTGCTGCACCAGCCGCTCTACGACACTTATACAAACAGCAATGCATGGCCTGCAGGCGTGCAGGATCATCAGATCAAAGAAATCCTGCGGAACTATCCTCAGACCGTCATGTTCAACGGACATATCCACGACGGGCTGGGAGCGATCGAAGTAAAGCAGACCGATTACGGAATCATGGTGGACGTACCGGGAATGAACAGCAATGACTACGGCGATGGAAGAGGCCAGCTGGGATTCCACGTGACCGTATACGACGGGAAAGTCCGTCTTGACTTAAGAGACTATGCAAACGACGAATGGGTCAGCGAATATACCTATGAATTTGAGATAAATGCAGATTCTTATCCGGAAGGAAAAATCGCGGATATCTCATTCGACGATGAGACCGCATCCGACAGCACCGGAAATGGAAACGACGGAACGATCCACGGTGATGTCTCATTTGTAGAAGGCGTGAACGGCGGCAAGGCTGTACACATCTCAAACGAAAACACAGAAAACGCTGAACAGTACATCGAGATCGGAGAGAACCTCACTCTCGGAGAGGATGACTTTACTCTCATGTTCTGGTACAAGGCAGCTTCGGAAAGCTCCGCTGCCGGAACGATCCTCGCCAACAGCAGCGCATCCGACACCGCGGGCGTAGTCATCGACGCAGACGGACAGAACGGGCTCGGGCTCACTGCTCAGGCAGGCGGAAATACGGTCTCCACAGGGCGCACTGCTCTCTCCGACGGAAAATGGCATGCAGTGTCCGCTGTATTTGACAGAGATGCAAAGATGACCCTGTATATTGACGGCGCAAAGGCAGAAGAGCAGGACATCAGCGCATGGAACGGCAGCACGCTGGACGGAAGTGCCCTGAAGTTCATGATCGGAGCAGACACAGACGGCGGAAATGCTGTCACAGACCTTTATATTGATGATCTGAAGATCTACGGAAATGCAGTAAGCGCAAACGAGATCAGTACAACATGGACGCCTTATGAGATCACCGCAGATCAGGATTCGATCACCGTATCCTGGCCGCTCCCGACAGCTTCTGTGGAGCCTGCGTACCTTCTCCTGAACGGCGAAAAGGTAACGGATATTGCTTCCGGTGATACGGAAAGCACGATCACCGGCCTGGAGCCCGGCACCACCTACACGGTCACGCTGGTGAATCACGAGAAGAGCAACGCGCGCAATCTCAGGGATGCCTATGGCTTCCGCGTCACCACAAAGGCTGACAAGACCGCTCTGGAAGAGCTCTACAATACAAACAAGGATAAAGATGTCAGCGGATACACGGACAGCAGCGCAGCTGCATGGAAAGAAGCACTCTCCGCGGCAGAAAACGTGCTGAATGATCCTTCCGCTTCCACAGAAGATGTGCAGAATGCGTTCGATCAGCTCAACACAGCTCTGAACGGACTGAAATTAAAGGCTGACACAGAGGAACTGACAGCGCTGGTCCATACAGCCAGGGAACTGCTCAGCTCGGATACGATCGATCAGTATACAGAAGAAAGCGTACAGGCGCTGAGAGATGCTCTCGCGGAGGCAGAGGAGCTTCTGGCACAGGCGCTTTCTGAAGATCAGCAGAGCCTCATCGACGAAGCTGCCAGCGCGCTCCAGACAGCCGCAGATTCTCTTGAGAAAATCGACAACGGCGGAAACGAACCCGAGAATCCGGATGACGGAAATAACCCGGAAGATCCGGATAACGGAAACAAGCCGGGGAACCCGGATGACAGCACCTCCGGAGGCGGCGGAAATAAGCCTGCAGATCCGGGGCAGAATGCATCCGGCGCAGATCAGAATGTACCGCAGACAGGCGACAGCAGCGCCGCATGGCTCTGGGCCGCATGGATCCTCACAGCATTGGCTGCTGTGCTGATCGCAGTGAAAAACAAAAAAACTGCAGAATAAGAACAACTATTTTTCATAACAACTGAACGGATAAGAAGGGGGCTGCGCCCGGACTGAATCGAATGGATTCAGCCGGAGCGCAGCCCCTCTTCGTTCTTTCACATAGAATTTTTATGGGTAGTGTAAAAAACTTTGTGGCTTTGGTAAAAAATGGCTCCTTTTTGGTAAG
>ERZ1643246.166-NODE-166-length-85693-cov-34.168290_pt1 | contig 85693 bp, 90 predicted proteins | sample MGYA00579265_ERZ1643246 | MGnify/ENA primary metagenome ERZ1643246 (study PRJEB29033, sample SAMEA4952261) | chicken gut metagenome | biome: Broiler Chicken; feature: Gastrointestinal Tract; material: Caecum | place: Ireland | collected 2018 | study: Broiler...
GTCGTTTTCTTTGTCACTTTAGCCATTTTAAAAACTAACCTACACTTTCTTATTCTATATTCTCAGTTACGGATTATTTCTTCTTGTTAGCAACAGTTCTCTTCGGACCTTTGCGTGTTCTGGCATTGGTCTTGGTCTTCTGACCGCGAACCGGCAGTCCTTTACGGTGACGGATACCACGATAGCATCCGATCTCCTGCAGACGCTTGATGTTCATAGCGATTTCTCTGCGCAGATCACCTTCTACGACCTGAGTCTCGTCGATAACTGCACTGATTCTCTTTACTTCGTCATCTGTCAAATCACGGCAGCGTGTATCAGGGTTTACCCCTGCCTCTGCCAGGATACGGTTGGAGCTTGTTCTGCCGATCCCATAGATATAGGTCAGGCCGATCTCCACACGTTTGTCTCTCGGTAAGTCTACACCAGCGATACGAGCCATGTAATTGTTCCTCCATTTTTCTTACAAGTCATTAATATTTTCCTAATTGGGATACAGGTATGTGTGTATCCAGTCATGGCCTTCCATGACCTTTCCGCCCGGCACTTTGATCTTTCAGACGGTATTTGATGTGCCTTCGCGGTATTAAGCAATATTATAAGGGATGTACGCCCTGCGGCGCATATCCGCCGGAGGCTCCTGATTCAGCATGTCGCTGCAGTCCGGCGGTTTTCTCACGGTTCTGCAGCAGATTCCCGCCGATCTGGTCACAGCCGGACCGCAGGTATCTTTCAGGTCTCACTTTATAATATTAACAGAAGCTTTCGCTTCTTTTCAGCCGCTTAAAAAAGTTTTCAAACAGATCCGGCGATCAGCCCTGTCTCTGTTTGTGTTTTGGATTCTCGCAAATGATCCGGATGCTGCCTTTTCTCTTGATGACTTTGCATTTCTCGCAGATCGGCTTTACGGATGATCTTACTTTCATCGTGAATCTCCTTTCTTCCTTTCCCTTTTTTACGGGTTGCGTACGGCTTTTGGCGTCGGTTTTTGTGGGTTATCAAAGGGGCCGCGCACAAAAGTTCGTTATATAGTATAGCACCGCATATACTGGAATGCAAGGATTTTTTTTACTTTTTTATGGAAGGTGGGACGGCCGGAAAAGGGAAGCGGGGGCGGCGGATGACGGGCGGAGCTGCGCGGCGAAGGGGACGGCTGACGTGTGCGGACGGCGGCTGGCTGGAAAGAAGGGGAAACTCTAAGCGTCCGCAGGCTCCGAACCACGGGTACCGGAGCGATTCGTCAGGAATTTTTTATAAATTCCCGACTCAACGCTCCTCATTCCCGGTGCCGGAAGCACCGGGAATGTCCCGTGTTTCGGAGCCTGCGGGCGCTAAGAGTTTTCATCCTTCTTCCCAGATGCCGCCGTCTGCACACGTCAGCCGTCCCCCTTCGCCGCGCAGCCCCGCCCGTCATCCGCCGCCCCCGCTTCCCTTTTCCGGCCTGATGGATGGGTGCGTGAGGCAGAATGGGCGTTTCTTCTTATTGTAATTGCGTAACGATTCAGCCGCGTCTGTGTATTTCCTGCGCGGATTGTATGAAAACACAGTGTCTGTGAGCATCCAGTCCGTCATGAAGCGATCTTCAATGGCCGGATGCAGTGACAGTTCAACTGGCTGAACGATTCCATAACATGATTGATTCCAACGGCATGATCTGATTTTGTCTTAATTTTCATGCAGGAAGGTTTCCGCCATATCGCTCAGTCCGAATTTTGAGACGAGATCTTTCAGATCCTCCTTGATCTCCTCACGGCTGAAGCCGCACTGTTCCAGAAACTCATCCTCTTTTCCGTTCAGATAATCGTAAAACATCAGAACAATCTTCAGGTTGGCAGCATCCGGATCTTCACACAATTCATAAACCTGATTTTCCGCTTTATCGATCCTGCCCGCATCCACCAGTGAAAACAACTCCCGCAAAATATCTGTCTCCTTTGTCCCCTGAAACACTTCTTCCCAGGAACCATTCGAATCCAGATCAATCTGAAACAACAGCTTCAGCATCATCCGGACCATCTCCCGGATCTGACGCATAATAAAATCTTCCTCAAACAAAAAAACACACTCCTCTCACAAACAGCCCAGACCACTCCTCCCAACTGTCAAAACAGCCGGGACGAATTCCACCGCCTGCACCCGTTTTCTTCTCATCCGGAAACCAACGGGAATGGCTCCGCAGCTGCATTGCAGACAAACAGAAACCAGCCGGTGCAGCCTCGCAGGCGATGCGGTCCGCGCGGACATCTGCAGGACCGGCTGAAAATTCTTAGCGGCCAGAAGGTCTTTCCGTCGGGGCAGGCGCAGGGTTACAAACCCGGAGCCTGAGGGACGCTGAGTCGGGAAATCATCAAGATTTCCTGACGAATCGTCCCGATACCCGACAGAAAGGCCTTCCGGCCGCTTAGAATTTCCCCGGTTCTGCAGCCGTCCGCGCGGACCGCATCGCCTGCGAGACTGCACCGGCTGGTTTCGTCCGCCCTAACCTCGGCGGAGCCATTCCCTCCGGTTTCGTCCGCTTTATTTATCTCTCCAGATAATGCGTCCCTTATCCAGGTCATACGGAGAAAGCTCGATCGTAACTTTATCTCCCGGAAGGATTCTAATGAAGTTCATGCGCAGCTTACCGCTGATATGCGCCAAAACCACATGCTTATTCTCCAGTTCTACCTTGAACATCGCGTTCGGCAGCTTCTCGAGAACTGTTCCTTCCACTTCAATTACATCTGCCTTGGACATAAATTTCAAACCTCCTTTGCTTTCAATGCTTTTCGGATTTCAAGATCAGAAGAAAAGTCAGCCTGCTGGTAATCAAGCTGAACATGCATCAGCTTTTTCTTCTTCGGCTTTTCCAGCAGCCTGTTTTTACCGTCTGCCAGGTAGACATACGGTTCCTCCACACGGACGACGACAAAAAGTCTGCCTTTGTCGTGTCCTGCCAGGCTTCTGGCAAACATACCTGCACTGGCCGGTCTCATAGTTCTTCCTCCCTGTGGGTCAGCGTCAGAATCTCCGGCTCACCCTCCGTGATCAGTATCGTGTTTTCATAATGTGCGGAGAGGCTTCCGTCCTCCGTCACAACCGTCCAGTCATCGTCCAGCCAACGTACCTCCGGCCGCCCAAGATTGATCATCGGCTCAATGGCCAGGGTCATTCCCGGCTGCAGACGGATTCCGCGGCTTCTCTGGGCATAATTCGGAATCTGCGGATCTTCGTGCAGACTGGTTCCGATTCCATGTCCGCAGAGATCTCTCACTACTCCGTATCCAAAACTCTCGGCATAGTCCCCGATCGCCTTTGAGATCTCGTGGAGATGATTCCCTGCCTTTGCATACTTGATTCCTTCAAAGAAACTCTGTCTTGTCACCTCGATCAGTTTCTTCGCTTCCGGACTGATCTCTCCGACCGCATGCGTGCGGGCCGCATCCGAATGATATCCTTCGTAAATCAGTCCGGCATCAAGGCTGACAATATCACCTTCCCTGAGAATCCGGCGTTTGCTCGGGATTCCATGTACCACCTCGTCGTTGACTGACACACAGATGGAAGCAGGATACCCATTGTAATTCAGAAAGTTCGGGATGCATCCGAAGCTGCGGATAATCTCTTCACCCAGTTTGTTGATTTCCCAGGTGGACATACCCGGATGAATTGCTTTTCCCAGTTCGTCATGCACCTGCTCAAGCAGATGGCATGCATGACGCATCTTTTCTATCTCACTGGCAGTTTTAATTGATACGGACATTTTTTACGCTCCTAAAATTTTCGTGATATCCTGGAACACAACATCGATATCCTGTGTTCCGTCTACCTCTGCAAGCACGCCTTCCGCTTTGTAATAATCGATCAGCGGCTGTGTCTGTGCATGATAAACAGAAAGACGTTTCTGAACAGTCTCGGGCTTATCGTCATCACGCAGTACCAGTTCCCCCTGGCATACATCACAGACATTTTCCACCTTCGGCGCGTTATACTCCACATGATACGTTGCGCCGCATTTCAGGCAGGCACGGCGTCCTCCCATACGGCGGACAATGTTCTCATCCGGAACCTCCACATTGATGGCAAAATCAATCTTCTCGCCTCTCTCGTTCAGCGCACGGGTCAGCGCTTCCGCCTGAGGAATCGTTCTCGGGAATCCGTCCAGTACGTAACCGTTTGCTGCATCCGGCTTGGAAATTCTGTCGACTACCAGATCACAGGTCAGTTCGTCCGGAACAAGTTCTCCCTTATCCATATAGGCTTTGGCTTTTGTTCCAAGCTCCGTTCCCTCTTTGATGTTTGCACGGAAAATATCTCCGGTAGAGATATGCGGAATCTGATACTTCGCGGCAATCTTCTTTGCCTGCGTTCCTTTTCCGGCCCCCGGTGCTCCAAGCATGATAATCTTCATACCCATATCCTCCTTTATTTTACAGTCGGTCCTGCACAGACGCGGCTGAATTGTTGCACATACACTTTTAGGGCCTGCCGCATTCTTGCAGCAGCCCCTGAAAATGTCTAATCATTCAGAAAGCCTTTATAGTTACGAACCAGCATCATGGACTCGATCTGTTTCAGGGTTTCCAGAATAACACTCGCGATAATGATCAGAGATGTTCCTCCGAAAGAAATGTTGGCGTTAAAGAAACCATTAAAGAAAAACGGGATCACGGCCACGATTGTCAGTCCGGCGCCACCTATAAAGATAATATAATTCAAAATACTGGTCAGATAATCCACAGTAGACTTACCGGGACGAATCCCCGGAATAAATCCACCCTGCTTACGCATGTTATCTGCAACTTCCATTGGATTAAATGTAATGGACGTATAGAAATATGCAAAGAAAATAACCATTACAATATACAGAATCAATCCTACAGAACTTAACGGCTGATCCGGATCAAACCAGTCATTGGAATTAAGCATTGCCAGAATTTTTCCGCCCCATCCTCCGATGTTGCTCTTTCCCATAAAGGTAAGGATCATAGACGGGAAGGACATGATCGAGGATGCAAAAATGATCGGGATAACACCGGCGGTATTTACTTTCAGCGGAATATGGGAAGACTGTCCGCCGAGCATTTTTCTCCCTGCCATCTTCTTGGAATATTGCACCGGAATTCTTCTCTCTGCACCATTCAGAATCAATACAAGCACAACAACACCGACGATCACTGCAATGATGATCACCCACATGAGCGCTGCTCTTGCGAGAGTCTGACCCTGTACAAAAGTCTCATAGAGTGTGATCATATCCTGCGGCACACGGGAGAGAATATTGATGAGGAGTACGATAGAAATACCGTTTCCAACACCTTTGTCGTTGATCTGCTCACCGACCCACATCAGGAATGCGGAACCAGCGGTCAGAACCGCAACTGCCACGATTACATTGACTGCATTGAACTCCTCAAGAAGTCCCTGCCGTCCAAAGCCTACTGCCAGGGCAACAGACTCAAACAGGGCCAGTGCAACCGTCACATAACGTGTGATCGCCGTCATTTTCTTTCTTCCTTCTTCTCCATCTCTCTGCATCTCTTCCAGTTTTGGAATTGCAATGGTGAGAAGCTGGATGATGATGGAAGATGTGATATATGGGGTAATGCTGAGTGCAAAGATGGAGAACTGATCGAATCCTCCACCCGTGAAGGCATTCAGAAAACTGAATGCCTCGTTCGTGCTGTTTTCAAAATATGCGCTGAAATAATCAGTATTCACTCCCGGAACCGGCATCTGGGAACCCAGACGGATCACGCACAGCATCAGAAGCACATACAGGATCTTGTGGCGCACATCTTTGATTTTAAATGCATTGACCAGTGTCTTAAACATTAGATCACCTCGACTGTTCCACCTGCCGCTTCAATTTTTGCTTTCGCGCCTTCGCTGTATGCATTTACTTTAACATTCAGTTTCTTGGTAATTTCACCATTTCCAAGAATCTTAACGCCGTCTTTCGGGTTGGTAACCAGTCCGCTCTCAACCATTGTCTCAACAGTAACCGTCGCACCGTCCTCAAAACGATTCAGTGCAGATACATTGATTCCAACGATCTCTTTGGAATTTCTGCAGGTAAATCCTCTCTTAGGAAGACGTCTGTATAACGGCATCTGACCGCCTTCAAAGCCCGGTCTCGGCGCTCCGGAACGAGCCTTCTGACCTTTGTGGCCCTTACCAGCTGTCTTTCCGTTTCCTGAACCGTGTCCACGGCCTCTGCGGAAATTATCACTGTGTCTGGAGCCTTCTGCCGGCTGTAAATTTGATAAATCCATTTCGGTACCTCCTTACTGAGTTTTATTATGCTTCTTCTACTTTCACCAGGTAAGATACCTGATTCACCATGCCGCGAACTGCTGCGTTGTCCGGCAGTTCCACTGTCTTGTTTACTTTTCTCAGCCCCAGTGCCTCAACGGTTTTTCTGTGTTTCGGAACACATCCGATCGGAGATTTCACCAGAGTTACTTTTAATTTATCTGCCATTTTTACGTCCTCCTTAAGCAAACAGTTCGTTTACAGATTTGCCGCGAAGTTTTGCTACTTCTTCCGGAGTCTTCAGCTCACTTAAACCTGCGATTGTAGCCAGTACAACGTTCTGTTTGTTTCTGGAGCCTAAAGATTTGGTACGGATGTTTTTGATACCTGCAAGCTCGATAACCGCACGCGCAGGACCACCTGCGATGATACCGGTACCTTCCGGAGCTCTCTTCAGCAGAACCTCTGCGCTTCCGAATTTACCAACATAGTCATGGGTGATACTTCCTGTCTCATCAATGGCTACGTTTACCAGTTTCTTCATAGCGTCTTCTTTTCCTTTGCGGATTGCTTCCGGAATTTCTGCTGCCTTTCCAAGTCCGGCGCCAACGTGACCATTGCCGTCGCCTACAACTACTAAAGCTGAGAAACGGAAGTTACGACCACCCTTAACAACCTTGGTAACACGCTTAATTGATACGACTTTTTCTTCCAGTTCAAACTGGCTTGCATCAATAATAGTACGCTTCATGTGTTCTTTTCCTTCCTTTCTTAGAATTCCAGTCCGGCTTCTCTTGCTGCGTCTGCAAATGCCTGAACTTTACCCTGATATATAAATCCGCCTCTGTCAAAGACAACTTCTTTAATACCGGCTTCTACTGCTTTTTTGCCTAACACGGTTCCAAGATATGCTGCTGCTGCTACGTTGTTGGTTTTCTCCACTTCTGCTTTTACGTCTTTCTGAAGAGTAGAAGCTGAAACTAAAGTACGTCCAACTGTATCGTCAATAATCTGAGCATACATATGGTTATTGCTTCGGAATACGCAAAGACGCGGACGCTGTGCGGTTCCAACGATATGATTGCGTAATCTTCTGTGCTTTTTCTGGCGCACCTGCGCTCTTGATACTTTACTAATCATTTTCACACTCTCCTTAATTATTTCTTACCGGTCTTACCAACCTTACGTCTGATTACCTCATCAGCATACTTGATTCCCTTGCCCTTGTACGGCTCCGGTCTTCTCTTGTCTCTGATTTCAGCGGCATACTGTCCGACTTTCTCTTTATCGATACCGGATACAACAATCTTGTTTCCGTCAACCGCGGAGGTAAGTCCTTCCGGATCCACCATCTCTACCGGATGAGAGTATCCCAGAGACAGAACCAGCTTGTTGCCCTGTTTTGCCGCTCTGTAACCAACACCATTTACTTCGAGAGTTTTTGTATATCCCTGGCTCACTCCGACAACCATGTTCTGGATCAGAGTTCTTGTCAGTCCGTGCAGGGATTTCATTTTCTTCAGATCATTCGGTCTTGTGACAACCACATGACCGTCTTCTACTTTGATTTCCATTTCCACCGGGAGAGTTCTCTCCAGTGTACCTTTCGGTCCGTTTACTACAACGTGATTTGCTTCTTTGACTTCTACAGTTACTCCTGCAGGAATCGCCACTGGCAGTCTTCCAATTCGTGACATACCAAATTTCCTCCTATAACTTAAATTTTCGGAAAAGACTTGTGTCTTCTCTGTTTTCAGTTTCTATCATACACTTCGGGGCTGCGCCTCCGGCTTGCCTCATGAAGTGTTCCATGTCTTCCCTCAACTAAGCTCAGCCTGCACCTGCGGTTTGGATTTGCTAAGGTTCGGGAAGGGCTTTCTCACTAAATTCGGGCTGCGCCTTCGGCTTGCCCTCATTAAGTGTTCAATGCCTACCAAACGAATGCCAGAACTTCGCCGCCGACCTGAAGCTTGCGAGCCTCTTTGTCAGTGATTACGCCCTTGTTCGTGGACAGGATCGCGATTCCCAGTCCGCCCAGTACTCTCGGCAGTTCGTCCTTGCCGGCGTAGATACGCAGACCCGGTTTGGAAATTCTCTTTAATCCTGTGATGATCTTCTCATTCTTATCAGCGCCGTATTTCAGGGTGATGTGAATGGTCTTGAAGGAACCTTCATCTACCAGATCATACTTTTCGATATATCCTTCGTTTACAAGGATATCAGCAATAGCGATTTTAATTTTGGATGCAGGTACATCTACGGTATCATGCTTCGCAGTGTTTGCGTTGCGGATTCTTGTAAGCATATCTGCAATCGGATCACTCATAGTCATTTGAATTTGCCTCCTTCTTAAATTTTACCAGCTTGCCTTCTTCACACCGGGAATCTGGCCTTTATATGCTAATTCACGGAAGCAGATTCTGCAGATTCCGTATTTTCTCAGATAAGCATGTGGACGACCACAAATTCTGCAGCGATTGTATTCTCTTGTGGAGAATTTCTGTTTGCGCTGCTGTTTGATTTTCATTGCTGTTTTAGCCATGAATCATTCCTCCTAATTACTTTGCAAATGGCATATTGAATAATGTCAACAATTCACGAGCTTCTTCATCGGTCTTGGCGGTTGTAACGAAGATTACGTCCATACCTCTTACCTTATCCACTTTGTCGTACTCGATTTCCGGGAAGATCAGCTGCTCTTTGATACCAAGAGCATAGTTTCCTCTGCCATCGAAAGCGTTCGGATTTACACCGCGGAAGTCACGTACACGCGGCAGAGCCAGATTGATCAGGCGGTCTGCGAACTCGTACATTTTCTCGCCTCTCAGTGTAACTTTGCAGCCAATCGGCATGCCCTCACGGATCTTGAAGTTTGCCACGGAGTTTTTCGCTTTTGTAGTCACAGCTTTCTGTCCTGTGATTGCTTCCATATCGCTCACAGCTGCATCCAGAAGCTTAGCATTCTCCTTTGCTTCACCAACACCCATATTTACCACGATTTTGGAGAGCTTCGGCACTTCCATAATGTTTTTGTACTGGAATTTCTTCATCATTGCGTCAACGATCTGCTCGTTGTAAAGATCTTTTAATCTACTCACGGTTTGGCCTCCTCTCTTCCTTAATCAATCACTTCTCCGGTTGACTTTGCAACGCGTACCTTCTTGCCGTTCTCGGTCTTGTAACCGATTCTTGTGGCTTTTCCTTTGTGAACGTACATTACGTTGGAAATATCAATAGGAGCCTCTTTGTTTACGATTCCACCCTGCTGATTGGACATGGACGGTTTCTCATGCTTGGTAATCATGTTGATGCCTTCCACAATCACGCGATTGCTTTTTGCGTCAACAGAAAGAACTTTGCCTTCCTTGTCTTTATCTTTACCGGTGATCACCTTAACAGTATCACCTTTCTTAATCTTTACTGACATAGCTACCTCCTATAATACTTCCGGAGCTAAGGAAACAATCTTCATAAACTGTTTCTCACGAAGCTCTCTGGCTACTGGTCCAAAAATACGGGTTCCTCTTGGAGTTTTGTCATCTTTAATAATAACGGCTGCGTTCTCGTCGAACTTGATGTAGGAACCGTCTTTGCGGCGCACGCCCTTTACGCTTCTTACAACAACAGCCTTTACAACATCACCTTTTTTGACAACGCCGCCTGGTGTTGCATCTTTAACGGAAGCAACAATCACATCGCCGATGTTCGCATATCTTCTTGTAGAACCGCCCATAACACGAATACATAAGATTTCTTTTGCACCGGTGTTGTCAGCGACTGCCAGTCTACTTTCCTGCTGAATCATGCTGGTATTCCTCCTTTAGCATTCTGATTATCTTATTTCACTCTCTCAACGATTTCCACAAGTCTCCATCTCTTGTCCTTGGACAGCGGTCTTGTTTCCATAACTTTTACAGTGTCGCCAACATGACACTCGTTGTTCTCGTCATGAGCTTTCAGCTTGTAGGTGCTCTTCATGATCTTCTTGTAAATCGGATGCTTTACGTGATCTTCGATTGCAACCACGATTGTCTTATCCATCTTATCGCTGACAACTTTGCCCACGCGGGTTTTTCTAAGATTTCTTTCTTCCACGATCTTTGCCTCCTGTCACTTAGTTCGCTGCGCTTGCTTTCTGAGCAATAACAGTCTGAATTCTGGCAATATTTTTACGAACCTCTTTGATCCGGCTTGTATTGTCCAACTGATTGGTTGCATTCTGGAATCTCAGGTTGAAGAGTTCCTTCTTTGCTGCTACTAATTCTTCATTCAGCTCAGCAGCTGTCTTAGCTTTTAAATCTTCCACAAATTTAGTTGTTTTCACTGTTATCACCGCCTTCTAAGTCTGCACGAGAAACGATTTTACATTTACATGGTAACTTATGCATGGCAAGACGCAATGCCTCGCGGGCTGTCTCCTCCGGAACGCCTGCAATTTCGAACATAACACGGCCCGGTTTTACAACCGCTACCCAGTACTCCAGTGTTCCTTTACCGGAACCCATACGGGTCTCAGCCGGTTTTGCTGTTACCGGTTTGTCCGGGAAAATTTTGATCCATACTTTACCGCCACGTTTGATGTAACGGGTCATCGCGATACGGGCTGCCTCAATCTGGTTGGATTTGATCCAGCAGGGCTCCAGCGCTACAATACCATATTCACCGTAGTTGATCTTGTTTCCTCTGGTTGCTTTTCCTCTCATCGAACCACGGAACTGTTTACGACGTTTTACTCTCTTCGGCATTAACATAATTATTTCTCGCTCCCTTCCTTATCAGCTTTGGTTGGAAGTACTTCGCCATTGTAGACCCATGTCTTTACGCCAACTTTGCCGTAAGTGGTATCTGCCTCAGCGAATCCATAATCGATATCGGCACGCAGTGTCTGCAGCGGAATCGTTCCCTCGCTGTAGAACTCTGTACGAGCCATATCAGCTCCACCCAGACGACCGGATACAGATGTCTTGATTCCTTTTGCTCCTGCTCTCATAGTACGCTGCATTGCGGACTTCATCGCACGACGGAAGGAAACACGGTTCTCCAGCTGCAGCGCAATGTTCTCAGCTACCAGCTGTGCGTCGCGGTCTGGTCTCTTCACTTCTTTGATGTCAACAATCAGTTTCTTATCGGTCAGTTTCTGAACTTCAGCTTTCACTTTCTCGATCTCAGAACCGCCTTTTCCGATTACCACACCCGGTTTTGCAGTGTAGATAATCACTTTCACTCTGTCAGATGCTCTCTCGATCTCGATGCGGGAAACACCTGCGCTGTACAGTTTCTTTTTCAGGAATGTACGGATATTGTAGTCCTCAACCAGATAGTCTGCGAAGTCGCCTTCTGCATACCATTTGGAATCCCACTCTTTAATAACACCGACTCTAAGGCCGTGCGGATTTACCTTCTGTCCCATGATATCCTCCTTAATTATTTCTCATCCAAAACGATGGTGATGTGGCTGTTTCTCTTCAGGATTCTGTAAGCTCTTCCCTGAGCTCTCGGATGAATTCTCTTCATCGTCGGAGCCTTGTTTGCGAAGCACTCTGCCACATACAGGTTCTCTGCGCTCATGCCGTTGTTGTTCTCTGCGTTAGCGATCGCAGACTCCAGCAGTTTCTTGATCACGCTGGAAGCATATCTTGGGTTATAAGTTAAAATTCCGAGTGCGGATGTTACGTCCTTTCCGCGGATTGCATCCAGAACAAAACCAGCCTTCTGCGCAGACATTCTTGCATAAGACAGCTTAGCGGACGGTCTGGTGTCTTTATTCTGGGCATTTCTTGCTCTCTTAATCTGACTTCTATGTCCTTTAGCCATTGCTAAAAGCCTCCTCTCTCAAATCATTCTACTTAGCGTACGCCGGACTTTTTCTCGTCTTTTCCATGTCCTCTGTAGGTTCTGGTTGCAACGAACTCACCGAGTTTGTGGCCTACCATATCTTCAGTAACATATACCGGCACATGTTTTCTTCCGTCATGGACAGCAATTGTATGTCCTACGAAGGACGGGAAGATAGTAGAACGACGTGACCAGGTTTTAATAACAGTTTTATCACCGGAAGCATTTGCTGCATCTACTTTTTTCAGTAAGCTGGCATCTGCGAATGGTCCTTTTTTTAATGAACGAGACATCGTTTATCCTCCTTATTTCGATAAAGCTTTTCCATCGCGTCTTCTTACGATGTACTTGTTAGACTGTTTGTTTTTCTTTCTGGTCTTCAGACCAAGAGCCGGTTTGCCCCAAGGAGTAGACGGGCCCGGACGTCCGATACCGGTCTTTCCTTCTCCACCACCATGCGGATGGTCATTCGGGTTCATAACAGAACCACGTACAGTCGGGCGGATACCCATATTGCGTTTCCGTCCTGCTTTACCGATGTTGATCAGGCTGTGCTCGCCGTTTCCGATTACACCGATGGATGCGCGGCACTCGATCGGAACCATTCTCATCTCGCCGGACGGGAGACGTAAGGTCGCGTATTTGCCTTCCTTAGCCATCAGCTGAGCGCCGTTTCCTGCTGCACGGACAAGCTGTCCGCCCTTGCCAGGATGAAGTTCGATGTTGTGGATCATAGTACCTACCGGGATTGCGGACAGCGGCAGGCAGTTGCCCGGGCGAACTTCTGCGTTTGCACCGTTCATGATCTTCATGCCGACTTTCAGTCCTTCCGGAGCCAGGATATATGCTTTCTCGCCGTCTGCATAGCAGATCAGAGCGATGTTTGCTGTTCTGTTCGGATCGTACTCGATGGATTTTACGATTGCCGGAATATCATCTTTTCTTCTCTTGAAATCGATGATTCTGTATTTTCTTCTGCTTCCGCCTCCGCGGTGTCTTACAGTGATCTTACCCTGGTTGTTACGGCCAGAGTTTTTCTTCAGAGACACTACCAGGGATTTCTCCGGTGTGCTCTTTGTGATTTCTGCGAAATCAGAAGAGGTCATGTGTCTTCTGGAAGGTGTATATGGGTTAAATGTTTTAATTCCCATGTTGTTTCTCCTTTCATGTCGCTTCCGCCGTCGGCCATCCATGATGGCTTCCGGGGAAGTGCGCCAACTGTTTATTCTCGCACTTTACCTGTGCTTATTTTGCTGCAGCTGCCTGACGGCCCGCAGCTTCTGCAGGAACCGCTTTTCCTCTGTCCTGCACGCCTGAATTAAAGTCCCTCGAAAATCTCGATGTCCTTGCTGTTCTCTGTCAGAGCAACGATCGCTTTTTTGGTCTTCGCTGTCTTTCCAACAGTCATGCCGCGGCGTTTTTTCTTTCCATCCATATTCATGGTGCGGACATTCTTTACTTCTGTTCCCTCGAACATTTTCTGAACCGCTTCCTTGATCTGAGTCTTGGTAGCTTCCGGATGAACCAGAAATGTGTATTTCTTCTCAGCGGTAGCATTCATGCTCTTCTCTGTGATGATTGGTTTCAGAATCACGTCATAATATTTAATATCAGCCATTATGCGTACACCTCCTCGATGGATGCAACACTGCTCTTGGTTGCGATTACGGTGTTGTATTTCAGCAGATCAAATACGTTGATGGTATTAACGGATGCAGTCTGAACGCCTGCAATGTTTCTTGCGGACAATACAACATTGTCACTGTCGTCACCGATGATTACCAGCGCCTTCTCAACTTTCAGGTTGTCAAGCACTTTCTTCATCTCTTTTGTCTTAACCTCTGTCAGTTTCAGCTCGTCGAGAACGATGAAGTTGTTCTCCTGAACCTTGCTGGTCAGAACGGATTTCAGAGCCGCTCTCTTCTCTTTCTTATTCATCTTGAAGGAGTAGTCTCTCGGTACCGGAGCGAATACTACGCCGCCGCCGGTCCACTGCGGTGCTCTTGTTGAACCCTGTCTCGCATGACCGGTTCCTTTCTGTCTCCAGGGTTTTCTTCCGCCGCCGCTCACTTCCGAACGGGTTTTTGCTTTCTGAGTACCCTGACGATTATTTGCAAGCTGGAGCACAACTGCCTGATGAACCAGATGCTCGTTTACTTTTGCGCCGAACACTGCATCGTTCAGTTCCATTGTGCCAACTTCTTTGCCTTCCATATTAAATACAGATACGTTAGCCATCTGTCATGTTCCTCCTTTCAACGGTCTTATTTGCCGGATTTTACTGTCTCTTTGATGGTGATCATGGACTTCTTCGGTCCTGGAACAGCGCCTTTCACCAGCAGTAAGTTGTTTTCTGCGTCTACTCTTACAACCTCCAGGTTCTGGATGGTAACTTTCTTATTTCCCATCTGTCCCGGCATTCTCTTTCCCTTGAATACCTTGCTCGGATCGGAACAAGCACCGTTGGAACCTGCATGACGATGATATTTGGAACCGTGAGCCATAGGTCCTCTGGACTGTCCATGTCTCTTGATGGCGCCCTGGAAACCTTTACCTTTGGAGATAGCAGTCGCATCGATCTTGTCGCCTGCCGCAAAGATATCAGCCTTGATTTCCTGTCCTAATGCGTAGTTCTCTGCATCCTCAAACTTGAACTCTTTGAGGTATCTCTTGCAGGATACGCCAGCCTTGTCAAAGTGGCCCTTCAGCGGTTTGTTCACCAGTTTCTCTCTCTTATCAGAGAAGCCTACCTGAACCGCGCTGTAACCGTCGTTGTCAACGGTCTTAACCTGTGTCACAACACACGGACCTGCCTGAAGTACAGTTACAGGGATCAGTGCGCCGTTTTCGTCGAAAATCTGTGTCATTCCGACTTTTGTAGCTAAGATTGCTTTCTTCATTCCTTTTACCTCCTGTTTTCTCTACAGCGGAACATCGTACAGGGATGTTCATTCTAGCATACAGTTGATATAAGTGGAACACTATGACCCGTTCGGGATGTTGATTCCTTTTGAATGGACAGCGTTCCGGAAATGCCGGACGCCGATGCATCGTGTTGCTTCTATATCAATCCATTGCTCTCTTTAAGAATGTTGCCGGTTCTTACTTTTTGTTTTTCATCTTGATGTCGATGTAAACACCAGCCGGCATCTCAAGTCTGGACAGTGCGTCCACGGTCTTCTGAGTAGGTGTGATGATGTCGATCAGTCTCTTGTGTGTTCTCTGCTCGAACTGCTCACGGGAATCTTTGTATTTGTGCACGGCACGAAGAATGGTTACTACTTCCTTTTTGGTCGGAAGCGGCACCGGTCCGCTCACCTTTGCTCCGTTTTTCTTTACAGTTTCGATGATTTTCTGTGCAGATGCATCCACTAACTGATGATCATACGCCTTCAATGTGATTCTCATTACCTGACTTGCCATAAAAAAAGTCGCCTCCTTTTCGCACTTTACGAGTACGACAAGCGGTGACTGTACACTTACCCGTGTGTGTCTCAATATCTCCACACGGTTGCTGCCCTCTTTGCCGGTCATAAAACCGGAGGATATCTCTCATATCCTTACAGCAGACTGTTTAGTTTGTACAGTGACTTGTCGCCAGTTTCTTAACTTGACATTCGCTCCACGGAAAACCTGTTACATTTATCTATCTGAACAGCAACCTCGCGCTTCATAGCTATCAATGTCACAACATCTGCATTATACAGGATAGTTCCTGTAAATGCAAGGACTTTTTTTGTATTTTTTAAAAAACATAGGGAGGGACGGCCGGGAAGGAGGAGGGCGGGGGTGTGGAGTTGTGGAGGAATCATGATGTTACTAATGTTACGGGACGCAAAAACTCTCCGGATCCCGGGTGGGGATCTGGAGAGTCTGATGTGATTTTATGATGCGCCGGTTTTCTTCCGGGATTACAGGATATCGGAGTAATCGAGGATGGTTACGCCGGTTTCTTCGTCTTCGATGACTTTCGGATGATCGCCGGCTTCTTCGGCTTTCTTCAGAAGCTCTTCGGCAGTCAGGATCGGCATTGCAAGTTCTACGGGTTCTTCCGGATCCCGTTCTTCTTCCGGTTCTTCTGCAGCTTCTTCAGGCTGCGCTTCGGATTCGGAGAGTTCTTCCTCTTCCGCGCTCTCCCCACCGACTGCCTCGCTGGTTTCTTCTGCTTCAGCTTCTTCCTCTGTTGTCTCCGGAGCTTCTTCGGCTTCCGGGATTTCTTCGTTCTCCTCAGATGCGGTTTCCGATTCTGCAGCGTCCTCTTCGCCTTCCGGAGATTCTCCTCTCAGCAGAGCGCCTACGGCTTCCGCAAGAGAACGTTCCAGTTCTTCGGATTCATCTTCTTCTGTGTCTTCTTTTTCCGTCATTGTGTCCGGAATCTCTCCGGACTGTTCTTCTTCGGCGCTGTTTCTGGCCGCAGCAGGCAGACTTCCCGTATCCACAACGGTGCTTTCTTCCGGCTCTTCCTCCAGAGGTCTGACAGTCATCTTATCCTCTGAGTCTTCCCTGTCTGTCTCCGCATCTTCACCGTTTTCCGGAGCCTCATCTCCGGAAGCTGTCACTTCTTTTTCCTCAGAATTTTCCGAAGATTCCTCCGGGAATTCTCCGTCCTCTTCTGTGACGTCATCATCGTCCTCTTCTCTGGCTTTTCTGCGCGCCTCTTTTTTCAGACGGCGTTTTTCCTTTCGGGTCAGAGGCTTTTCGCTGTCCTCTTCTTCCGCTTCCGCCTCAGCCTCGTCTTCCTCATCACCTTCGTCTTCCTCTGTTTCTTCCTCATCGTCTTTTCTCCAGACTTCTGACAGAATGAAGAGAATAATCAGGAACGCTACGCAAAGGCCAAGAATAATGATTCCTTCTCTGCTCTGCAGCGTAAGGGAGAGCATTCCGATCACAGGAACGGTCAGAACTACTTTCTGTACGCCGCCGGACAGCTGCTGCTCCTGGGTGTCCCCGCTGACTTCGTCGGTCAGTGTGTAGGTTGAAGTGTCTGCGGCAATCGACGTCACCGTATAGACATAACTTCCGCTGCTGTCATCCTGAAGGATCCTGTCCCCTGTCTCCAGCTGGGAGGCCTGTGTACTCGTCGCGTAGGTTACAGATCCCTGGCTCAGATTCGTATTCCCCGTGCCGTCAGATACCTTTGTCATAACCCCGAGCAGCGGAGGAATCAGCAGTGCTCCTGCCGAGAGTATCGCGACCAGCAATACTATATTTACAATTGCTTTTAAGAACTTCGACATTTCTCTACTCCTTATTGGCTTCTTGCAGATTTGCGGTTTTCGCTGTTGTTCATGTTATGCCTGAACTTCCGTCTGCAGAGATTTGTCTGCGGACAGATCTGGAGATGAACCTCTGTTTTTCTGAACAGATATCCCTATTTTACCATCGAATCTCTGGGATGTACATACTTTCGTTCAGAATCTTTCGGTTTTTGGGAACAGTTCAGCCCACTGAACTGTTCCGGCATCCGGCCGAACTGTAACCGTTTTTTTATTATAACGCTTTTTTCTGAATAATGCAAGAATCGTGGCTGGCGGCGGAACTGTTACCGGTTACAGAATATGGATTTTTTCCTTATAATATGATAAAATCGTAACAGTTCATCCAACGAAACGATTATTTCTATATATATTATTTATTTCTTACTTTTATCGGGCAGGAAATGCAGTGACGGTTCAGGCCTTTCCGGGCGAACGCGTCAGTTTTCTGAAAAGGAGGTTATCTATGACACCTTTAGTTGCCGCAGTTGCGGAAAAAATGATGGAGTATGACCGGCAGGATGTGCGCAGGATCAACCATTTTATGAAAGTTTACGGTTATGCATCCGTGATCGGCTGCATGGAGGGGCTGGATGCGCGAACGCAGGAGACCCTGGAGCTTGCGGCTCTGCTTCACGATATTGGAATAAAACGCAGTGAAGAAAAATACCAGAGCAGCGCCGGTCCTTATCAGGAGCTGGAAGGACCGCCGGAAGCAGAAAAGCTGCTGGCTGAATTTTCTCTGGATTGCAGCATGACAGAACGGATCTGCTGGCTGATCGGCCACCATCATACTTACACGGATATTCAGGGAATGGATTATCAGATTCTTGTGGAGGCTGATTTTCTGGTAAATCTGGAGGAGGATCACGTGAGCACGAAGGGAATCCTCCGCGCGGAAGAACGCATTTTCCGCACTGAAAGCGGCAAAAAGCTTCTTCATCTGCTCTTTTGCCCGTGACACTGCAAGCTCCCGGCAGCAGCCGGCAAAAATACCAATGCACAGACCCGGCTGAACGACAATCACGGGTGTCTGTCAGGAGGGGGATATGAAAAAACTTGGAAATCTGTTGAAATGGCTGCTTGCGGGAATTGTTTTTCTCGGGCTCGGAGCAGCGGCTTATGTTTTTGAGAGCGATGGAGGTTACGGGTTTTCTCTGAACAGATACCGTCTTACCTCCAGTTGTCTGATCCTGGGCGTATTCTGCGTGGCAGCGGCCGTAATTCTTCCTTTTATAAAGGAACCGTTTGTCCCCGGATATCTCTTTGTGGAGGATATTTTCCGGATGAAACCGGAAGGCTGTGTGGTCGTAGGATATGTAAAGGGCAGACTTCGGGTCAACGAACCGGTGACCATCCGGAACAGATATGGAACCGTCATCCGGACAACAATAGACGGTATTGAGGTGTTCAAAAAGAAGAAGCCCGCGGCGGTCGACACTCCTGCGACTTTGTATTTCAGAACCGTGGAACCGGAAATGATTTACATAGACGACATCATCCAGAATATCAAACGCGCCGAAGAGGAGGGGTGAAAATGGCCGGTATCTACGTGCAGAAGCTGAATCCGAAACTGAAACAGAACATTGCAGACAAAGCCTATACCCTTTCTGAGATGGCACAGATCAGGAAAAAGGCGGAAACCCAGATCGGAGCAGGTATGATCTTCCGGGTATGCGCCGCCGGTACGGCCTGTATCGGAAGCATCGTTCTGGCCGCAGTATGGGTTGCCGGTATTGGCCTGATAAAATATCAGTTTAACCATGCGGTCAGGAAAGCATACCCCGGTCATCCGGAACTCCTGCTCTGAGCGAGAAGCAATTCTTTGTGAAGATTTCTCATGCTTTCTTCCCAGGCAAAAGCGCCCGGCCAGAAGTTTGTCTGAATCGGCGCGCTTCCCTCAATGGTCACCTTCTTTCCGCCTCACCTTTCCGCCTCACTTTTCCTGATCCGTCATTGTATAAAACTGCTGAATTATTTTCAGCATCTCATTCCATTTCCCCAGGTCTTCCATACTGTACTTCCGGGCAAGAAGCCTGGCAAATTTCTCTGTTTTCTCAAGATCATACGCTCTGTGCAGATCTGCCAGGTTCTGTCCTTTCTCCGTAAGATACAGGTGGACGGTCTTGCCGTTTCCGTCTGTTTTTTTCTTTTCCACATAGCCCTTTGCCGCCAGCCGGTCGATATTCCGGCTGGCAGCACTCAGCGTACGGTTCCATCTTTTCGCCACATCGCTGATACAAATGCCCGGAGATTCCGAAATCATGGATAAGGTGTGGATTTCCACCATATTCAGGATTTTTCCGGTACCGTAATCACGGGGCTGTTTCATATGGTCCATCATCACCATGACAAACTGGTAAAGATCATCCGCCCACTGGCAAAGCTGATTTAATTCCATGGAATTCACGAAACTCTGTCCTCCCTTTCCGTTGTTTTCTCACATTCATCCTCTCACCGTCCATGCCAAAAATACAGCATCCGGAAAGTTGAGTATGTAAATAAAAATACGAAAATGAAAGAAGGAGGACGGCAATGAAATATGATTTTGAATCTATTCTGAATCGCCATGGTATGGACGCTGCGGCTGTAGACGCGCTTGGCGTCATGCCCGGATTTACTCCGGATCGGCCGGGAGACGGGTTTGATCCGATCCCCATGTGGATCGCCGACATGAACTTTCCGACAGTTCCCACGATCCAGCAGGAAATCATCCGGCGTGCAAATCACCCGGCATTCGGTTACTTTCTCCCCACAGAAGAATATTTCCATTCCATCATCAACTGGCAGGAAAAGCGCAACGGCGCAGAAGGCCTGAAGCCGGAACACATCGGATATGAAAACGGCGTGCTGGGCGGACTGATGTCAACGCTTGCCGCTTTTGCGGCACCCGGGGACGCCGTGCTTCTCCACAGCCCCTGCTATACCGGTTTTACCATGTCCATCGAAAACGGAGGCTACCGGATTGTCCACAGTCCGCTGAAAAAGGACGAAAACAATATCTGGCGCATGGATTTTGACGACATGGATACGCAGCTGAAAAAGAACAACATTCACGTTGCCGTCTTCTGCAGCCCTCATAATCCATGCGGACGGGTGTGGGAAACATGGGAAATAGAAAAGGCGATGGAGGTCTACCGCGAAAACGACTGCATTGTAATTTCTGATGAAATCTGGTCGGATCTTATCATGCCCGGATACCGGCATGTGCCCACACAGAGCATCAGCGAGGATGCCAGAAACCGGACCGTTGCTCTTTACGCTCCCAGCAAAACCTTCAATCTGGCCGGTCTCGTGGGCAGTTACCACATTATATATAACAAATATCTGCGGGATCGTGTAAAAAGCCAGAGCAGCAAATGCCATTACAATGAGATGAATGTTTTTTCTATGCATGCGCTGATCGGCGCATATCAGCCGGAAGGCTTCCAGTGGGTGGATGAGCTGTGCTCTGTGCTGGACGGCAACATCCAATATGCCTGCGACTACATCCGGGAGCACTTCCAGGGCGTCGAGGTGACACGGCCGCAGGGAACCTACATGATTCTCCCGGATTTTGAAACCTGGTGCAGAACTCACGGAAAAACAATGGTCGATGTGGCAAAAGCCGGATGGAACGTCGGCGTCATGTGGCAGGAGGGAAAACTCTTCAACGCGCCATGGTCCATGCGCATGAATCTGGCCCTGCCGCTCTCCCGGGTAAAAGAGGCCTTTGAGCGGCTGGACACCTATGTATTCAACAGAAAGGAGACGAAATCATGAATATTGTACAGATTGTTTTCAGTCCCACGGGAGGGACACAGAAGGTCGCAGATGCTCTCACAGAACAGTTGGGAACTACGGTCAGACATATTGACTTATCGGACGCTGGCGTCGATTTTTCGTCCGTACAGCTGGAAAAAGATGATATCGCAGTGATTGCAGTTCCTTCTTTCGGCGGCCGCGTACCGGCGCTGGCCTCGGGCAGGCTCAGCGCAGTCCACGGAAACCAGGCCCGGTGCGTGCTCGTATGCGTCTACGGCAACCGCGCCTACGAGGACACACTGACGGAGCTGAACGACGTTGCCGTATCCTGCGGATTTCAGACTGTTGCCGCAGTGGCTGCGATTGCCGAACATTCCATCGCCCATCAGTACGCGGCGGGAAGACCGGACGACCAGGACCGGAAGACACTTCATGATTTCGCGGAGAAAATCGCGAAAAAACTGGAGGACACTTCCCGGAATGTCTCTGCTTTCGAAATTCCCGGAAATCATCCCTACAAAAAAGCGGGCAGCGGCGGTCTGATTCCGAAAGCAGATTCCAACTGCACAAACTGCGGCCTCTGCGCGGAACATTGTCCGGCTCAGGCAATCAGCAAAGAGAATCCCCGGAACACAGACAGCAGCAAATGTATTTCCTGTATGCGCTGCGTCGCACAGTGTCCTCAGTCTGCCCGCAAAGTCAGCAGCGTTATGGTATCCGCTGTGGCCCTTGCCCTGAAAAAATCCTGTTCCGCCCGGAAAGAGCCGGAACTCTATCTTTGATTTTACAACCGTTCAGCCAACTGAACAATATCCTTCCATCTGCAAAGGGGCTCCAGCCGGAGAGCTGCAGCCCCTTTGCAGCGGAACAGTTCTTCTCAGTTCCTCACAGTCCCCTCAGTTCCGGAAATCCCCTTCTTTCCTCTTGAATCCCCGTCTTATCTTCTCTATAATAGTCATAGCATAAACATATCCTCCGCATCCGCGCATGAAACATATGTCGGGCACGGAACAGCTGCGCATACTTATGCTGCAGAAATCGTAACAGTTCAGCTAGCTGAACTGTTACCAGAAATCAGTACATCAGCTGAACTGTTACAGAAACTTTCCAAAAGGAGCAAACCACTATGGATTCCAGGATAAAAACCATTGAAGACCTGTCGCTGAACGCATGGCCTTCCCATCAGATGCAGATTTACGACGGATGGATTCTCCGCTTTTCCTATTTTTATACACACCGGACCAACAGTGTCGAACAGATCGGTCCCTCCCTTCTCCCGATTCCGGAAAAGGTTGCCTACTGCGAAGAGATCTATCGGCAGTGGGGGACGCCGTGTATCTTCAAAATCAGTCCTCTGGTTCCACCCGAATTTGACCGCTATCTGGAGCACAGAGGCTACGAAGTCCAGCACACAACCCACGTAATGACCCGGCCGCTGGAAGACGTCTCCGGATTGGAGCCGGATGTTTTCGTCACCACCAGCAGCTTCATACCGCTGAAGTGGATCGAAGCGCTTTTTGCTCTGAAGGGCACCACGAACATCATGCACCGCACGGTAGTACCCTCCATGTACCGGGCGATACCCAAGCAGACCATCTGCGCGTCCATTTCTGCCCCTGACGGAACCATCGTCGCCACAGGCCTCGGCATTCTGGACCGGGAATACATCGGCCTGTACGCGATCCATGTCCATCCGGATTACCGCCACAGAAATTACGCCAGATCCATCTGCCAGACCATCCTCCGACAGGGGCACCGGCTGGGAGCCACAAAATCCTATCTCCAGGTGGTGGAAGGAAACGAAGCCGCCATCCACCTTTATCAGTCTCTCAGCTACACGCATTTCTACACCTACTGGTTCCGGCTGAAGCCGGTTGCAGGCCCCGCGCCGGACGCTGTCTGAGCCGGGTGCGGAATCTGAGCCGGCTCAGAAGCCCGAAGATCCGGAAATCAGAAACGGCGCCCCGGAAGAGTCCTGAAGACTCCCCGAGGCGCCTGTTCTGTTACAGTTCAGCTGACTGAACTGTTGCCCTGTTTTTCTGCATACATTCTGAATTTATTTCCCCTGTTTCTCCGGGTTCGTCAGATATTCCTCAATCCCATTGATCGCTTCCTGCTCATCTCCGCCGTTGGCGACAATTGTAATATCTTCTCCGTTGTCCAGACCAAGCGTCATCATTCCCATAATACTCTTCGCGTTGACTTTTCTCTTTCCGCTTTCCACATAAATCTCGCTCTCATACTGGCTTGCCACCTGTACCAGCATCGCTACCGGTCTGGCTTCCAGGCCGTTAGAAATACGAATCGTGATAGGTTTCTTAATCATAATAATTCTCCTCCTTGTTCCCTTTTCAGCTCTTCTGCAATACCCTTAAGTTTTCTCAGTCTGTGGTTGACGCCCGACTTTCCGACAGCCGGCGTCAGCATAGCCCCCAGTTCTGCCAGTGTAGCATCCGGATATTCCAGCCGCAGCCTCGCCGTCTGTTCCAGCTCTTCCGGAAGATCGGAAAACCCGATTCTTTCCTGAATCAGACGGATATCCTCAATCTGCTTCACCGCTGCATGTACTGTCTTGTTGATATTAGCCGTTTCACAGTTTACCTTTCGGTTCACGCTCCCGCGCATCTCCTTGAGAATCCGGACATTCTCCAGATTCAGCACAGACACGCTGGCCCCCATGATTCCCAGCAGTTCAACAATCTGGGCTCCCTCTTTGACATAGACCACAAAGTGATTCTTTCTGCTCACAATGCGTGCTTCCATCTCAAAGCACCCGATAATCTCTCTGATCTGTTCCGCTTTTTCCAGATCCGGGCATACAATCTCGAAATGATAAAATTTGTTGGGATCGCTGATGGAACCTGATGACAAAAATGCACCTCGCAGATATGCTCTCTTGCAGCATCTTCTCTGCACCAGCGCAGAATGAATAAAAGTATCATTCACTTCCCCGGGCATCATCCTTGACGCCTGAAGAACCCTGCGAACCTGCTCCGGCTTATTTACAGAAATCGTGTAGGTGTTTTCTTTCTGATTCTGACGTACTGCAAGTTCTGCTTCTATATTAAATGTTTTTCGCAATAAAGTAAAGTACTTTCTGGCAACATACACATTTTCTGTCTGAATTTTTATAGCATATTGCCCTTGACTTTCTTCCCTCACCTGACCGCACAGTCCGAGAATCGCGGCCAGCTCCGCAATCTGACAGTGACGTGCCTCCGGGATCTGTCTGGAAAGTTCTTCCTTCACTTCTCCGGAAAACGACATGCTCCTCGCCCGCCTTTACTGTTTTTTTCTGATCGCATCTTTCTCAATATCTCTGTGCTCAATTCTCACGCCGTACTCACTGACTTTGGACAGTCTCCGGTACAGTTCGTTAGCAAGAGTAACGGAGCGATGCTTTCCTCCGGTACATCCGATGCTGATCACCAGCTGATGTTTCCCCTCCGAAATGTAGTTGGGCAGAAGAAAGGTAATCATATCCTCCAGCTTGTCGGCAAAAACCCTTGCATTCTCGTATCCCATCACAAAATCTCTGACCGGAGCATCGTTGCCCGAAAGAGGCCGAAGTTCTTCCACATAGTAAGGATTCGGAAGAAATCTCACATCAAACACAAGATCCGAATCTGCCGGGATTCCATACTTGAAGCCGAAAGAAACCACGCTGATCATCAGATTCTGAAATTTCTGATCCTGGATAAAAATTTTGTCCAGCTCCGCCTTCAGCTCTCTCGTCAGAAGCTGGCTGGTATCAATAATATAATCCGCTTCCTTTTTCAGAAATTCCAGCGCCTTCCGTTCCTTCCTGATTCCCTCATCCACCCGTCCGTTTCCCGCCAGAGGATGTGTTCTTCGGGTTTCTTTATAGCGCTTGACAAGAATATCATCCGAGGAATCCAGAAACAGAATTTCGTAGCGGATACCTGCGATCGTCATTTTTTCCAGCACGGACTGAAGATCCGACAGTGACTGTCCGCTGCGGATGTCGATGCCGAGCGCCACTTTCTGAATCTCACCGGCAGTTCCGTCCATCGTCAGCTGGGCAAATTTCTCAATCAGCGGAATCGGGAGGTTGTCTACGCAGAAATACTCCGCATCCTCCAGCATTTTCAACGCGGTACTCTTTCCCGCCCCGGACATTCCCGTCACGATTACAAAACGCATATTTTTACTCCTTTGACTCAAACTCTCCCAGAAATCTCACCTCAGGTTCCAGGCGAACTCCAAACTGTTCCTGTACCTTTTCCTGAATCTGCCGCATCAGTTCACGCACATCGGCAGCCGTGGCATGGCCGGTATTCACCACAAATCCACAGTGTTTTTCCGAAACCTGAGCGTCCCCCACATGGGCCCCTCTCAGTCCGGCGTCCATAATCAGTTTTCCCGCGAAGTATCCCTCCGGCCGTTTAAAGGTACTTCCTGCGCTGGGATATTCCAGCGGCTGTTTCGCAATCCGCTTCGCTTTCAGCCCCTGCATCCTTTCCCGAATTTCTTCTTTCTGTCCATGCTGAAGCTCCAGAACCGTCTCCAGCACTATGTAACCTTTTTTCTTCGCCAGGCTGGTGCGATAACCGAACTGCATCTCCTCGCCGGTCAGCGTCCGCACAATTCCTTCCTGATCCAGAACCGTCACCTGCCGGACAATATCCTTCATCTCTCCGCCGTAAGCGCCCGCATTCATCACCACGGCGCCTCCGACCGTTCCCGGTATGCCTGATGCAAATTCCATTCCCGCAAGGGAAGCATCCAGCGCTTTTCCGGAAAGCGTCGTCAGCAGTGTGCCTGCCTGAACAGTCAGAATCTCTCCGTCTATTTCCACCTTCTGGAAACCCTTATATATGGAAAGAATCACCCCCCGATATCCCTGATCGCTGACCAGAAGATTGCTGCCTCTGCCAAGCACAAACCACGGGAGGTTTTCTTCCTGACAGATCCTGACCGCTGCCTTTACCTCATCGATACTTTCAAGTTCCACAAAGTAATCCGCCGGTCCTCCAATCCGAAAGGTCGTATGACGCGCCATCGGCTCCTGTTCCAGCACTCTGTCTTCTGCGACGATTTCACAGAACCGTCTTCTGATTCTATCTGACATCTGTTATCCTCGATTCCTCCTGTTTCATTGCAACCGTTCAGTCCCCGGAACAGCTGCCGGTTTCTGCTCCGCGAGGTACCACAGGCTCTGTGCAGGAAATGCGCAGACCGTATAAAAACGCAGAGCCTGCGGGCATCCGGCCCATCGCGAAGCAATTTTCAATGGCCGAATGGCGTAACAGTTCAGTTGGCTGAACTGTTACCAGACCTGGGCGAACTGTTACATCTATTTTTCCGGCTGTTTCAGCAGATCACGGACCACAGCCCCGGCAATCATAAGCCCCGCCGTCCCCGGAACGAAAGAAATACTTCCGGGCACCGGGCGCTTCGCAGTGCCTTTCGTCTCCTCCGAAATCCGGGGTTTCACCGGTTCCTCCCTGGAATACAGCACTTTGCACTTTCTGATTCCTCTCTTCTTCAGCTCTCTGCGCATCACCTTTGCCAACGGACATACGCTGGTTTTGGAAATATCGGTAATCTCAAATTTTCCGGGATCCAGTTTGTTTCCGGTACCCATGCTGGAAATCACCGGAGTCCCCGTCGCCGTCGCAATCTCGATCAGCAGAATTTTTGCAGTCACCGTATCCACCGCGTCCACAACATAATCATAGGCAGAAAAGTCGAACACCTCCGCCGTCTCCTCCGAAAAAAACGTTTCATAGGTATGAACCACGATCTCCGGGTCAATATCCAGAATCCGTTTTTTCATCACCTCGGTCTTCAGCTGCCCGATCGTGGAGCGAAGCGCAATCAGCTGACGGTTCAGATTGGTCAGCGAAACTCTGTCGTTATCCGCCAGAATCAGTGTTCCGATTCCGCATCTGGCGAGCGCTTCCGCCACATAGGAACCGACGCCTCCGATTCCAAACACCGCCACCCTGGAATTCCGCAGCTTTTTCAGACCCTCTTCCCCGATCAGAAGTTCCATTCTCGAATATTCATGCAGCATTCGATCTCTTCCTTTCCTGGTACTGCGGCCCGTCTGCGCTGTGCAGACAGGCCGGATCCTTTCACGATACTTACAACAGTTCAGCCAGCTGAACTGTAACCGATACTTCCCATATTCTAACACGAACACCGGAAACTTGCAACAAAAGCCCTGAGATACCGCCGTGTAACAGTAACTGGCTCTGCGTTTTCATACGGTCCGTGCAGTGAATGCACAGACCTGGCTGAATTGTAACATACAATATACTGCGCCGCCGTCGCTTTATCCATTTTATTTTTTCATTCTCGGCCGGAAGATCAGACTTGCCAGATAGCCGAAAATCAATGCCGCCGAACAGCCTACCGCTCCTGCCCGGAATCCTCCCTGAAACAATCCCAGAAATCCGGATTCATCCACTGCATCCCTGACTCCCTGGAACAACAGGTGCCCGAATCCCATCAGAGGAACGGAGGCCCCTGCGCCTGCAAATCTGAAAAACGGTTCGTAGATTCCCAGAAAACTCAGCGCGGCTCCGGTACATACCAGCAGCACCATAATCCTTCCGGGCATCATTTTTGTCCGGTCCAGCAGAATCTGCGCCAGCGCGCAGATCAGACCGCCCACCCAGAACGCATTCACGTAGTCCATCATTGCCTTTCCTCCTCTTCGTGTTCTATCACAACTGCCTGCGCGATGCCCGGCACACTCTGCCCTTCCTGAAAGCTGACTTTCGACATCAGCGCGCCGGTGGGCACAAACAGAATTCTTTTCCATTCCCCGGTTTTCAGCTTCGGAAGCAGATATGAAGTCAGCACCACAGCAGCGCACCCGCATCCGCTTCCTCCTGCTCCGGTATCCTGGGTCGCTTCGTCAAAGATCATGATTCCGCAGTCCAGATGCTGCCGGGCGATATCAAACCCTTTCTGCCGGAGAAGTTCCAGCAGAATTTCCTGACCGATACTGCCGAGATCTCCGGTAATGATATGATCATAATCCTCCGGGCGCCGGTTAAAATCAATCAGATTCTGGCAGATCGTATCGCAGGCGGCCGGGGCCATGCATGCCCCCATATTCTGGGAATCCTTCAGTCCGTAATCCACGATCTTTCCTGTTGTGAGCCCGGTGATTTTTACCTTGGTCCGTTTCCGGCCCAGCACGCAGGCGCCGCTGCCCGTCACGGTCCAGGAGGCGGACAGCGGCCTCTGATTTCCGTAGGCCAGCGGAAACCGGAACTCCTTTTCCGCGCTTCCGAAATGGCTGGAGGTCAGCGAAAGAACCCAGTCCCCATAACCTCCCGCGACGGCCATCGCTCCCAGAGACAACGCCTCTCCCATCGTCGAGCAGGCGCCGAACAGACCGTAGATCGGACGGTTCAGCTCCACCAGACCGAACGAAGACGCGATGGACTGGGCCAGAAGATCGCCTGCAAAAATCATCCGGATCTGTTCTTCCTTCAGGTTTGCCTTGCGGATTGCCATCTTCGCAGCCTCCAGCTGCATTTTGCTCTCCCCTTCTTCCCAGCTCTGGCCGCCGCACATGGGATCTGTCAGTACGTGATCGAAAAAATCCCCCAGCGGTCCTTCTTTTTCTTTTTCCCCAACCAGTGAAGAACCTGACGCAATATATACCGGTTCCTCAAGGGCAATACTTTGCTTTCCTGTCGTCTGTCTCATCTTTACCTCTTTCTGACGCATTTTCCGCGTCAATCATGGTAGATTTAGAAATTTACTTCCTGGTAATCGGAAAATACATACCCAGCCATTTGACTTGTCTATTTTCCGATGTACTGGTTTTTGGAGATATTATCCGGCAGACCAGGAAAAAGTATGCATCGCCGATCGTTTTTCCCGCTGGCAAATCCTTCCGGCTGCGAATAATTTGAGATTTTTATGACAGACTGTTGAGAGCAGGAAATTTTTTCAGAACAGTTTCCGTTTCGGACATCCGTTCCGCCAGCGGAATGGATGTCCGAAAGCGAAACGGCAGGAGGAGACACATCAATGAGTGATACATTATACATTCAGACCGACAAAAATATGAAGGTCACAAGGGAAATCGTCACCCTTGGAGAAATCGCAGACCTCAGCTGTAAGAATTCGGCTGTACTTGCCCGGAACCAGGTGCGGAAGGTTGCGTCGCTGCCCAGAGAAAAATATGGCCGCTACGTCATATCCATGATTGATGTGATCCGGGAAATCGAAAAAGCGGAACCCCAGGTGGAAATCTGTCATATCGGAGAGCCTACCTTTGTGCTCACCTATGAAAATCCCACAGAGAAAAGCCGACTGCTCAGCATCCTGAAAATCACGCTGGTCAGCCTGATCACCTTCGTCGGGGCAGGCTTTTCCATTATGACCTTTAACACGGACGTAGATATACGAACGCTGTTCGACAATATCTATCAGATGTTTACAGGCAAAGATTCTCCCGGATTTTCGGTTCTGGAAACTACCTATTCCCTGGGCATCGGAATTGGCGTCGTTCTGTTCTTCAACCATTTCGGAAGACGGAAACTGACGCAGGATCCCACGCCGATGGAGGTGGAAATGCGCACCTATGAGGATGATATCGACACCACGATCATCGAACAGTCTGACCGCAGCCAGAAGGGAGGAAAGCATGGGAATTCCTGAATTGCTGCTGCTCTCTCTGATCGGGCTCTCTCTGGGATTTTTCGTCTCCAGCGGAGCGGCGGCCCTGATGATCGGGCTCGGAATTATTCCCCGCTACGCCGGTATCACCCGGACTGCAGATCATGTGGAATGGTACGAAAACGTCTGTATGCTCGGTGTTTTTCTGGGCAGCCTGGCCTGTCTGTACGATGGAAACCTTCCGTTTGACGTCCCGGGGCTGGCTGTTTACGGATTGTTTTCCGGAATTTTTCTCGGAAGCTGGATCATTGCGCTGGGCGAAGTGGTAAATGTCTATGCCATCGCAATGCGCCGTCTGGGAATCGTCAGAGGCATCCAGTATCTGATTCTGGCGATGGCCGCCGGAAAGCTTCTCGGCTCGCTCCTGTACTTTTACCGGGGGTGGTAGCTGATGGAACGACGGGCCGGATACCCACAGGCTCTGCGTTTTCACACGGTCTGCGCAGCAATTGCGCAGACCTGGCTAAACTGCAACAGAAAGGATGACAGATATGAACAGTTTGAAAAACGAAAAAGCAAAAAAAGAATATGAACAGTATGTCAACGAGATCACTCCGAAACATAATCTCCCGCTCCAGATGGGGAAAGCGTTTGTTGTAGGCGGACTGATCTGTGTGCTGGGCCAGGCAATTCTCAATCTCTGCCAGAACATGTTTTCCATGACTTCTGAGACGGCCGGCTCCTGGTGCTCTCTGCTTCTGGTCGGGCTCAGTGTTCTTCTCACGGGACTGAACCTTTACCAGAAGATCGTCAAGTTTGCCGGAGCCGGGGCGCTGGTGCCGATCACCGGTTTCGCCAACTCGGTGGCCGCTCCGGCGATCGAATACCAGAAAGAGGGCCAGGTCATGGGCATCGGATGTAAGATTTTCACCATCGCAGGACCGGTGATTCTGTACGGAATCTTCTGCAGCTGGCTCCTGGGAGTTATTTACTGGATTTCAGAATTTTTTTAGACATGCCGGAGGCAGCGACCGTTTTTCTGACCGAACGGTTTCCGCCGGGCGGTTACGGAAGGTTCACTCCGTCGGCGCGCTTCGCCTCCTCCTCGGTACACCCATCCGGGCTGTAGCGAGCCTTTTCGTACAGGCCATGCAGAATCTCCAGATCGGCAGACCGACCGTCCCTCTTTGGATCTTCCGCGGAAAACGCCGATTCCACAGCCCCGGCGCCCTCTGCTGGCAGAAGGCAGGCAAGCGCCTCCAGCTCCGCGGGTGTTTCCGCTCCACCAGGCGTTTTCCGGCGGCGGCGCATTCCACGGCGAAGGATTTTCTTGTATTTTCTGCGCACCCGTTCGCTGGGGGACGGGAAGAACCGGGAACCGCCCTTCTCCCGTTTTCGTTTCACTTTTTCCCGGCGATCCTCATCCCCAAGAAAAGTAATCTCATCTTCCTCGTCCTGCAGAAAAGACCGGTTCATGGACCGGAGTGCAAGGTACAGGGCGCGGAGCGCAAAGAACGCCACCGCCGCGACAATCAGCCAGACGACCAGTTCCAGCAGACGTTCCAGCCATACCGGCATTCTGGCGGCTTCTCCCCCGGACAGCTGGGACAGCATCTCCTGCATCCCGTCGGTCTCCTGCACAGGCATTTCATTCTCCTGCACCGGGGCAGATCCCCCGGGCGACCACTCCACATGGATCCGTGTCAGAGGTTCTTCCCCATACAGCAGGGAAGGCAGCATCGCCAGAAGAAGAATCAGAAGCGCCGGAACCAGCAGAAGATGGATAATTTTCTTCATGGTATGAACCGGCAGATTCGCAATGGACTGATGCTCCTCCACATATTCACGGAAGCTGGCCAGGTAACGGTATAGAAAGCACACCGGAAGGTCCGTGCAGAGAATTGCGAAAATATAGCGGTACAGAGTCTCCTCGCCCAACGGAAGAGATACCAGATAGAAAAATACAAAAAAGAAAAAATGCACGGCCCGCGGATCGTCAAGAAACATAGGAATTTCGGACAGCTCAGGAATCTGCAGACTTCCTTCCCCCACAGGCATTTCCATATACTCTTTCCGAAGCCTTCCTTTTTTAATCCGCACTCCGCCCCGCACCAGCCAGAGGAAGGCAGTCAGCGCGGCAAAGATCAGCTTCTCCGGCGCCAAAGCGGCTTCCCCGGCGCCTCCCGGCACGGCAGAAAACGCCAGAACGACAGCCGCGGCTCCGGACAGTACATACAGCCACAGCGCCTTACAGTATCGGACCGCCAGCCAGCTGAGAACCACCGGAAGAAGCAGCACACCTCCCATCTGGTACTGACGGGTCAGTACTTCTCTGCCCGCCCCGGCAAAACCGTACAGAAGCGCAGGGACAGGCGCCAGAAGCAGCGTCGCGTGCAGAAAGGACAGCCCCGTCAGAACCGGGCTCTTTTTCAGTGTCTGCACAGTTTTCTGTTTTTCTTTCATCTGTCTGTTCACACCGCCTTTCCGCTTCCCGCTTCCCACAGAAGCACGTTCAATCCTCTGGGAAATTCCGCTTCCCGGCTCACGGCGCCGGGACGAACCGGCAGAATCCACAGAACTCCAACTCCTTCTCTCACCGCTTTGACCAGCTCCTTTTCCAGTTCCGGCGTCCGGTTCTTTGAGATCATGACACAGGTGCGTCCGCTTCCGGCCGAGGCTTTCTCCCTGCGGAAAATCTCATCCATCGGCGGTGTCTCCCTCTCCCCGATGCTCATCCGCGCCAGCTTCTGATTGAGGATCTGCATCCGGGCGGCCCCGGCAGGCAGCCGGTAATTCAACAGTTCTCCCGTTTCCTCATCTCTTCCGTTGCTGATCACCCCGGTGTCCATCTTTGCCTTTGCCAGCCGGGCGCACAGGGAAGAAGCGATCCGGATCGATTCCTCCACGAGAAGCTCATACTTCAGAATCGCCGTATCCTCCACGTCCAGAAAAACCGTCACCTCGGCGGACGTCGTGGAATCATGCTGATTGACAACCAGGTGCCCCGCGCTTGCGGAGGCCTTCCAGTTAATCTGTTTCATCGGGTCCGTCCGCTCATAATCCCGGATTCCGGAAAACTCAAAAGGATCCGGATAGATGCGGTTCTGGGTCAGAACCATACCGCTGATCGCCTGACAGACCGGCGCGATCTTCCGGGTATCGATCTGCGCCGGGTACACATACATGGAGGTATTCTGTTTCCGCTCGTCGAGGTACACATGCCCGGACAACAGGTCCGTCCCCACAAGCCCCGCGTTGGTAATCTCGTAGTATCCTCTCCGCCGGCAGACAAACGGCAGCCGCCGGACAATCCGCTGGCGGGTCAGAAGGGAGAAAATATCTCTCTTGTAACTCTGATCCGTCACACTGGTATTGGCCTGAGCATCGCTGGAAAATTCAAGGTTCCTGCTCATAGCCAGGCGCACCTCCAGGGCAGGCACCGGAAGAATCTTGTCGTTTACAATCTCCTCCCGCAGACAGGAGGTCTCCCCTTCATAAACCCACGGATCGGTAAACTCCGCTTTCACACTCAGCTTCGCTTTCCAGTATCTGGCATATACCGTCCGCCAGCACAGCCAGGCGGCCAGGAGACCGGCAAACAGCAGCGCGATCATAGAGCGCTCCTCTTCCAGTCCTCTGTCGGTACGGGAACCTGCTCCAGCACATCAAGAATCGCCTGCTTTGCGGCGCGGTTCTCCGACATACCGCTCTTCAGGCTGATCCTGTGCGCCAGGACCGGAACTGCCACCGCCTTCATATCCTCCGGCACAACGTACTCTCTTCCCTGCACCATCGCATAAGCCTGAGAAGCCCGGAGATAAGCCAGCGTTCCTCTCGGACTGACTCCGTTTTCAATCCGCGCATGCTTCCTTGTCGCCTGTACCACAGCCACCAGATACTCCATCAGTTCCCTGTGCACGTACACCTCCCGGCACTGTCTCTGCAGCTCTGCCAGGACCTCCTTCCTGCAGACGGAACCAAGCTCCTCCAGCGGCTCGTCATGGATAAAGCGCTGCACCAGTTCCGTCTCCTTCTCCGGCGACAGTTCCTCCATGGAAAGGCGCATCAGAAAACGATCCATCTGCGCCTCGGGCAGAGGAAACGTTCCCAGCGTCTCCAGTGGATTCTGGGTCGCAATCACCAGGAACGGCTCCTCCAGCGTTCTGGTCACGCCGTCCACCGTCACCTGACGCTCCGCCATACATTCCAGAAGACTGCTCTGTGTCTTCGGCGTCGCCCGGTTGATCTCGTCCGCCAGAAGAATATTGCAGAAAACCGGTCCCTCGCTGAACACAAACTCTCCGGACTTCGCGTCAAAATAATTCAGCCCGGTGACGTCCGACGGCAGAAGATCCGGCGTAAACTGCACCCGTCCGAACTTCGCCGACACGGACCGGGCCAGCGATTTTGCCATCACCGTCTTTCCCGTCCCCGGCACATCCTCCAGCAGCACATGGCCTCCCGCCGTCAGGGCCGTCAGCACCATCGTCAGCGTTTCCTCATTTCCGATCATCACCTTCTGAATATTCGACTTCAGCTTTTGTAAAATTTCCGTATCCATAGATTTCCTCCTGCTTCTGCCTCATCCGGCCGGATACTCAGACCTGCCGCCGGCAGTCAATTTCCTCCCCCTATCATACCATCTCCGCGCCCATTTTCCCAGTCAATTTTCCCCCAGAATTTTTCCTCTCATAATGCCCAGGATTTTCTTCTCCATCCTCGACACCTGCACCTGCGAGATTCCCAGCTCTCTCGCAATCTCCGTCTGCGTCTTGTCCTCAAAATATCTAAGATAAATAATCTGCCGTTCTCTCGCCTCCAGCTTGTCCAGCGTCTCCTCAAGCAAAAGCCGGTCCAGAAGCCGGTCCTGGGCGCAGGATTTCTCTTCCAGACGGTCCTCCAGGGAAATATCGCTGCCGTCTCCCTGATAAATTGTTTTCTGCAGGGACTCCACCTCCGCGCCGGAATCCAGAGCCATCACAAGCTCTTCCATGGTCACCTCAAGCTCGCCGGCAATCATTGCCAGAGACGGTTCCCTGCCCAGCTCCCGCTCCAGCCGTTCCCGGATGGCATAGGCTTTCCAGGACAGCTCCTTCAGCGGACGGCTGACCTTCACCATCCCGTCGTCCCGCAGAAACCGTTTGATCTCCCCAGTGATCATAGGCACCGCATAGGTGGAGAACTGTACTTCGTACCCTGTGTCAAATTTATCGATCGCCTTCAGCAGACCGATACTTCCGATCTGGAACAGATCCTCCGCCTCCACGCCCCTTCCCGTGAAACGGCGGACAATGCTCCAGATCAGCCCCATATTTTCCTCTACCAGTGTGTCTCTCGCCGCTTTATCCCCTTCGTGTGCTCTTCGAAGCAGGTCAAGCGTATGTTCCATAGTACCTCCTTTCTCCTGCTGTTTTCCGGCAACCGTTTCGCCAGATCTGCGCATTTCCGGATCAGTCATCCTCAAAGACTGACCGGCTTCCCACCGTCTTCTTCATCCGGACGACTGTCCCCTGCCCCACCCGGGATTCTACGGACAGTTCATCCATAAATGCCTCCATAAATGCAAATCCCATGCCGGAACGTTCCAGCTCCGGCCGGGTTGTGAACAATGGCTCCATTGCCTTTGGAATATCCGGAATCCCTTTGCCAAAGTCCGTCACGGCAATCTCGATGGTTTTTCCTTCCAGTCGGCATTCCAGCCGGATCTTATGTACCTGATTGTCATAAGCGTGAATAATCGCATTGGTGATCGCCTCAGACACCGCTGTTTTTACATCCGCCACTTCCTCCAACGTGGGATTCAGCTGCGTCATAAAAGCTGCCACCGCCACTCTGGCAAAGCTTTCATTGCAGGAGCGGCTGTCAAATTCCATCATCATCTCGTTCGTCTGTTCCATAAATTTCTCCTTTCCCTCAGATCTTCCATGTTTTTTCCGGCACCACTTCGATGACTCTCGAGACGCCGGAGATTTTCAGAATTTTCCGGACCCGCTCATTGGCATGGAGTGCGCGCACCGTCCCGCCCGTCAGCTGAATCTCCCGAAAACGTCCCATGACAAGCCCGATTCCGGAACTGTCCATAAAAGTCGTTTGTCCGAAATCAAAATCGATCTGTCGGATGTTATGTTCGTTCTGGATCACCTCCGCCTGCCTGCGGATTTCTTCCGCAAGGTGATGGTCCAGCTCCGCCGGTACCTTTATCGTCAGTATGCTTCCTTTTACCTGAAAAAATTCCCCTTGATCCATATTATTTTCCTCCTCCTGACGCGCTCCCCGCGCGATTCTTTCCCCTTATATGAAAAGCGGGGATATACGAACTTTTTTCCTTCGTATATCCCCGCCTCCGAGGTTTCTCTCCGTATGTTCTTTATTTCCCTGGAAATTTGCTTCGCCATGAACCGGATGTCCGCAGGCGCCATGCTCTCAGTCGCCGCTGTCCGATTCATCGGCCGTATCCGGATTGTTGCTGTCAGCCGTATCCGATTCATCGTCGGAAGTATCCTGCGGATCCTGGGGCGTGCCGCCCAGCTGTTCGATGGAATTTGCCGCCCTTGTGGCCTGGTCTGTTCCCGGGAAGGTATTGATAATCTCCTGGAACGCCGCAATGGCATTGTCTGTCTGTCCAAGCTGCCGGTAGGCATGGGCGAGCCGGTTCAGAACCACGTAATCCTCTCCGTTGATCTCCTTTGCCTTTGTCAGCCGGTCGACCGCCGTTGTGTATTCCGCATTTTCAAACGCATCCACACCTTCCTCCTTCAGTTCCGCAAACATGGAATCCTGAATATTGGTATAAATCTCGTCATATACTGCCTTGGCGTCCACGGACAGCTGGTCTGTATCCACCTCCATCAGTGCGTTGGAGGTCTGCGAGGTGTTTCCCTGCTGATAGGCGTCCACTGCCTTGAGGAGATTCTCGTAGCTGCTGTTTTTCTGACTGGACGCGTCCAGCTGCTGCTGGGCGGACGCCGACGTCTCGTTCAGTGCATCCACCTGGCTCTGCAGCTCGGTAATCTGCGCCTCCTGGTTCGCCATCGTCGCGCTGTATTCGATAATTTTCTCATCCGCAGCCCGGTTGATCTCCTGCTCATGCCCCGGGCCAATCAGGAACCACACCACCAGCCCGCCGAGGACAAGGCCCAGACAGATATTCAGAATCGTCGCCATATAGGAACTTTCCCGGAAGGTCGGCGGCTGTATCACCACATCGTTGGCTGCCAGCCGGTCCGACGTAATCTTTTCCTCCTTCTCCTCCGCTTTTCCCCGGCGTCCGAACCTCCGCGGCTCCAGAGAAGTCTGGGTTCCCGTCTGCTGATCCACTTCCTTGAGGAAACGCAGCGTCGTTGAATTGGTCTTGTCGATTCTGGCCGCTTTTTTCAGAATTTTTCTGGCACGCTCGTATTCTTCGCGTTTGATATAAATCAGCGCCAGCAGATGATAGCCTTTAATCAGCTTGGGATTCTGGCTCAGAATCTTTTTCAGCTGAATCGCCGCCACATCCTCATTGTTCTCCCGGCAACACTTCAGCGCGGCGTTGTATTTCTTGATCGTCTGGTTGATCATGTCCAGTTTCGCCGGCTCCGCCTGAAGCTTTGCGATGTATTCGGAGGCAATGTTGTTCTCCGGCATAATATTCTTGCTGATGATCCATTCGCTCAGAGCGGACACGGCTTCGCCAGTCTCAAAGTAGACCAGTCCCAGAAGATTACGTGCCGGAATATTCAGCTTGTTAAATTTAAGACTTCTGCGCAGCATGTCGATGGCCCCGGACAGATCGCGGATCTGCGCCTTGTCCAGCCCCTGATTATAATACATATTGGAGAGCGACATGCATTTCCGCTGTACCCTCAGATCAAATCCGCAGTGCGGACAGAACTCCAGTCCCTGATCGACTGCCGCCTTACAATTCATACAATTCATCGGCACACCTTACTCTTCCTTCTCTGCTTCCTGCTCGGTTTTCATCATTTCCTTCAGGATATCTATGACATCTGTCAGATCGCGGCTGTAGATGGCATTCTCCACCTCGTCCACATCGAGACATGGCTTAAATTTCTTCAGTTCTTCCTCGTAATTGAGCATGTTTTTCCTCCTTTGCTCTTCCACTCGCACCCGGCCCGCGCTGTCTTCTGCCGATATAGTCTTTCAGCTCTCCGGCCAGATACAGCGAACCTACACAGAACAGCATCCCATCCCCTTTCATCTCATATGCCTGTTCAAATGCCCCGGCCACATCCGCCTGCGCGTATACTTCCCGGCATCCTGCCTTCCGGAAATCCTCCGCCAGCACCTGTGCAGGCACTTCGCGGCTTCCTCCGATCTGCGTGGCGACCACTCGCGCCGGCCGGATTCCCTCGCAGATCTCATGGATCATCTCCTCATACTTTTTATCTCTCACTGTCGAAAACAGAATCGTAATCTCCTGTTCCTCCGCAAAATGCGCCGCCGTCCGTATAAACTGAGCGATACCGTCCTCATTATGGGCGCCGTCGATAATCACTCCCGGCAGCACGGTCTCCATACGGCAGGGCCAGTGCGCCTCTTCGATTCCCCGCACCAGAATCTCTTCCGGGATTCCATGGACGTCCTTCAGACACTCCATCGTAAAATACGCCAGGCTGGCATTCATCATCTGATAATCCGCAATATACGGAATTTTCAGCCGCACCGGCACTCCTTTGTCGGGCTCGAACACAAAGGAAATCCCTTCCCGACTGACGGTCTCCCTCCGATACATGGAGGGGCGCAGCTCAAAATACGGGCTTCCCAGCTCTTCTGCTCTCCGGCGGATCACCTCTGCCGCCTCCCCGTTCTGCCCATCATAGATCACCGGAACGCCCGGCTTGATAATCCCGGCCTTTTCCGCAGCAATCTCGGGGATTGTCTCGCCGAGATATTCCGTGTGGTCCCGGCTGATGGATGTGATTGTGCAGGCCAGAGGGCGCGGCGTCACATTCGTGGCATCCAGCCTTCCTCCGAGCCCCGTTTCCAGAATAATGTATTCCACATCCGCATCCTCGAAAATCACCATGCCCATCAGAAACAGAAACTCAAAATAGCTGGGATGCTCGCGGTTCTCCGAAGCCACCCTGCCCACAGTTTCCATCACTTTTTCGAAGGCGGCGAGAAAGGTTTCATCGCTGACCGCCTGTCCGTCGACCACAAACCGCTCGTTGATCCGGATCAGATGAGGGGAAGTGAACATCCCGACACGTTTGCCGCCCAGGCGCAGCATCGATTCCAGATAGGAGCATACGCTCCCTTTTCCGTTTGTTCCTGCCACATGGATAATCTTTCGGTCCAGCGATGGATTTCCCAGGCATTCCAGCAGTTTCCCGGTATGCCCCACCGGATGCTTGACCGTAAACTTTGGTATATCTTCAATATAAGCTGCCGCTTCCTCGTAGTTCAAAAAATTCCACCACTCTTATCTAATGTATTTACACGGGACACAGTCGCATGGCCGGCTGAACAGCCGCCGGAACACAGATCCTGACCGCCCCGTCACTTTACCATTATATAATAGTGGTGGAATATGTCCATAGATAAATTGAAAATTTTGAGCGCAAATTATGATTTTTTTCGGGCGCGTCTCAGGTTCCGGAAGCCTCCGTTCCGTCTGTTCCCGCCGCATCCTGCGCGGGCGGAGCTTCCGTTGCCTCTGCTCCCGCCGTATTCTCTGTGGACGGAGTTTCCGTTCCGTCCGCTTCCGGTTCGACGGATGGAGTCAGGGTCACGGTGGTCTGACAGATCCACGGATCGGTGCGGGACAGCACCTTCTTCGTCGAACTGTTGCTCTGCTGGGCAATCGTCACCTGGTCTCCGTCGTGCAGTTCCAGATCATTGACCATCAGCGTACTGTTGTTCAGGAAGATCGTCTTCATCATCTCCCCGTTTACTTCCACTCTGCTGGATGCGGTAAAATTCTCTCCGTAAAAATACCAGGTATTGTTTCCTATATTTTTCGCTTCCGTCAGCGTGATCGGAACGACGCCCAGCTGCATCTGCAGTCTCTTATAAGGAGTTCCTCCGTTCAGATCATAGGAATACCTCTCTCCGTACAGCAGGTCATACTGCAGAACCTCCAGGTCCACCTGATAATTTTTCGTGTTCTTTCTGGTCTGGTGGTAGCGAAAGATCGTTCCGTCGTGGATTCCCACACGGTCCATCACCTCTGCGGCAATCTGGTAGGAAGAAAGATTCATATCCTTTTTCTCCAGCCCCATATTGTCCCAGATCACATACTGAGTCTGATACAGGTATTTGTTGGTCAGATCCTCCATCTCCAGATCCATCGTCGGAAGATGATCGCCGTACATCACCAACACCGTCGGCTCATCGTACTCCGCCAAGCGGTCGGTCAGCTCTTTGATAAACTGATCCATCTCATTGATTTCATTGACGTAGTACTCCCATGCATAATTGTTTTTCGCCTTGTCCTCGGCTCCTGTGACCGTAATCTTCGGGTCTTCCAGCACAGGCTCATTCTGATAATCTCCGTGTCCCTGCACGGAAATCGTATAGACGTAATCCGGCTGATCCGGCGTGGAATCCAGCGCCTTTATGATCTCATCCGTCAGAATATAATCCTTGACCCATCCGGTGGGCGTCGTATCTGAAATATCCGGCATGTACTCTTCCGAGGTAAACGTATCAAATCCAAGCCTTGAGAAGACAGTTCTTCTGGCATAGAAATTGGCCTCGTTGTTATGAATCGCATGGGTGGAATATCCCAGATCCTTCAGGACATACGGCGCGCTCTCACAGGTCTCCTCCTGCAGCACCGACTTGTACGGGTACTCGCCCGGCCCGAAATAGCGCAGGCTCATTCCCGTGATCGTCTCAAACTCTGTGTTTGCGGTCCCCGCTCCAACCACCGGAACCCGGTACCATCCGGAGGAATACTCTTCCATCAGCTGATGAAACGTGGGAATCGGATCTTCGGACAGATTCAGATACGTCACGGTGGCGGGATCAAAGAAAGATTCCAGCTGAAGGAAAATGATGTTCGGCATCACCGAATCGTTCTCCTCCGGTTCTCCCTCGCTTTCCTCAATCTGATCCACAAGCTCCTCGGAATACCCGTTGGGCTCGCTGATCCCCGTCTCAAACAACGTTACCGCCAGACAGTAAGGATAACCGTAATCCTCATAGGCAAACGCGATATTTACAAAATAGCTGGAAAGCACCCGTCGTTCCAGCGCCAGATTCGTGACGCCGGCAAACAGAAGCACGCCGATGATAATCGCCGGAATGTTCACATACCAGCGGATTTTTCCCCTGTACTTCGGCCCCTTAAACCAGAACCATACCAGGAACAGAAGCACCACGGCAATGGCCGAAAAAGCCAGAACCACCGTGCCCCCGGACATATATTTCGTCACCACCGTCGCGCCGTCGCTGAGATTCTTCAGATCCGGCCCGGTAAACGGCGTGACCCTGTTGGACAGGATCACGCAGTTGATCACACCGAGCAGAAGCCAGAAAAACGTCATAATCAGACGTACCAGCATTCTTCTCCGAAACAGGTAAACAACCAGAAATGTCGTAAATATCAAAAATGCATTGTACAGAAAGACCAGCGGCTTCTCCGTCATAAACGTCCAGGCCTGTACGGCCGATCGGCGGGAAAGCATTTCAATGACAAAGTACAGAAGGCAGCATCCCACCGCCTGAAGCGGCAGCGACAGAAAATTACAGATTTTCAGCGCCTTCGCGCAGGCGGGACTCAGCTCCTTTCTCACCTTTTCCGGCTTCTGCCTCCGAAGTCTGCCGGCGCCTTTCTTTATGATTTCCTTTAAATTCTTCATTTCTCAGAAAGCTGCTCCAATCTTGTGCGAACCTGCTCCATCATCTGCTCATAATCCGCAAGCTTTTCTCTCTCCGCCTGTACTTTCGCCTCAGGCGCCTTCTGAACAAAATTCGGATTTCCGAGCATACCGTTGGAGCGGGCAATTTCTTTTTTCAGACGTTCCTCCTCTTTCTTCAGACGTTCGATCTCTTTCTCAAGATCCACCAGTTCCGCAAACGGGATATAGATGGCTGCCTGCGGAATCACTGCGGAAACAGCGTCGTCAGCGATGCCTTCCTTATCCTTCTGAACATAAACCTCATTGGCCGATGCCAGAGTTGCAAAGAACACACTTCCGCTGCGGAAGGTTTCGCATACCGCATCGTCGGCGCTTACCACATAAACGCTTGCTTTCTTTGACGGCGGAACCTGAAGCTCGGTGCGTACCGCACGGATGCTGCGCACTGCTTCCTTCATCATCTCAACGTCTGCTTCCTCCTTCGGGAAGCTCCACGCCTCGTCAAATGCCGGCCAGGATGCAGTCATGATCGTATCCTCCTCCGGATTCAGCGTGCAGTAGATCTCCTCTGTGATGAACGGCATATACGGATGAAGAAGCTTCAGCGCATTGCCCAGAACGGTTTTCAGAGTCCACAGAGCCGCTCCCTTCGTCTCGTCGCCCGCACTGTACAGTCTCGGTTTTACCATCTCGATATACCAGTCGCAGAACTCTTCCCAGATGAAATCATAAACCTTCTGTACCGCGATTCCAAGCTCATATTTATCCAGATTTTCCGTTACCTGAACCGCCAGGTCGTTGACTCTGGACAGGATCCACTTGTCCGCGATGGTCAGAAGTTCCTCTGGCATTGCGGACGGAACCTCCGCTTTCTCCAGATTCATCATGATGAACCTGGACGCATTCCATACCTTGTTGGCAAAGTTCCGGCTGGCTTCCACACGCTCCCAGTAGAAACGCATATCATTGCCCGGAGCATTTCCGGTCATCAGCGTCAGACGCAGCGCATCGGCGCCGTACTTGTCAATCACCTCCAGCGGATCAATGCCGTTTCCGAGGGATTTGCTCATCTTTCTTCCCTGGGAATCTCTCACAAGCCCATGAATCAGTACGTGGTGGAACGGAACCTTTCCGGTCTGCTCCAGAGCGGAGAACATCATACGCATTACCCAGAACGGAATAATGTCATATCCGGTTACCAGTACGTCTGTCGGATAAAAATATTCCAGTTCCGGCGTTTTCTCCGGCCATCCCAGAGTGGAAAACGGCCACAGGGCCGAACTGAACCAGGTGTCCAGCGTATCCGGATCCTGTGCGAAGTGCGTGCCTCCGCATTTCGGGCATTTCTCCGGCGCGCCGCCCTTGTGTACGGTAATCTCTCCGCATTCGCTGCAGGTATACGCAGGAATTCTGTGTCCCCACCACAGCTGCCTGGAAATACACCAGTCGCGGATATTCTCCAGCCAGTGGAAATACGTCTTTTCAAAGCTCTTCGGAACGAAGGTGGTTTCCCCGTTCTTTACCGCTTCAATGGCCGGTTTCGCCATATCGGCCATCTTTACAAACCACTGGGGCTTTACCATCGGCTCGATCGTTGTTCCGCAGCGGTCGTGGGTTCCTACATTGTGAACATGGTCCTCAACCTTTACGAGAAGCCCCTGCGCCTCAAGATCCGCAACCATGGCTTTCCTCGCCCCATAGCGGTCCATGCCCGCGTACTTTCCGCACTTGTCGTTCATGGTCGCGTCGTCGTTCATAATGTTAATCTCCGGCAGGTTATGGCGTTTTCCCACCTCAAAATCGTTGGGGTCGTGCGCCGGCGTGATCTTTACGCATCCGGTTCCGAACTCTTTGTCCACATAGGCGTCGGCGATTACCGGAATTTCACGGTCGGTCAGCGGAAGCTTCAGCATTTTTCCGATCAGATCCTGATACCGCTCATCGTCCGGATTTACCGCAACGGCGGTATCTCCCAGCAGAGTTTCCGGCCGGGTGGTGGCAATTTCCACATACTTTCCCTCTTCTCCAACGATCGGATAACGGATATGCCAGAAGTGGCCCGCCTGCTCCTCATGTTCTACCTCAGCGTCGGAGATGGAAGTCTGACACACCGGGCACCAGTTGATGATACGGCTTCCTTTGTAAATCCAGCCTTTCTCATACAGACGGCAGAATACTTCTTCCACTGCTTCGGAACAGCCCTCATCCATCGTAAACCGCTCTCTGTCCCAGTCTGCGGAGGAACCGAGCTTCTTCAGCTGATCGTTGATCCGTCCGCCGTACTCTTTTTTCCATTCCCAGCAGTATCTCAGGAATTCCTCACGGCCAATCTCATCCTTGTCGATGCCTTTTTCCTTCAGCATCTCCGTTACCTTTACTTCCGTCGCAATCGCCGCATGATCGGTTCCCGGCTGCCACAGTGCTTCGTAACCCTGCATCCGCTTGAACCGGATCAGAATATCCTGCATCGTATTGTCCAGCGCGTGACCCATATGAAGCTGTCCGGTTACGTTCGGCGGCGGCATCATAATCGTAAACGGTTTCTTGTTCGGATTTACTTCGGCGTGAAAGTATCCTTTGTCCATCCATTTCTGATACAGTCTGTCCTCGATCCCCTTCGGGTCGTAGGTTTTTGCAAGTTCCTTACTCATGTTTTCCTCCTTGATCCGGGCGGCCGCGAAAAGAAAGGGAATAAAAAAACCCTTTGCACAGCTGTTGTGCAAAGGGCGAATTTCATCCGCGGTACCACCTTGTTTTTTCTCTTCATGGAATCTGTCGGCGCCGTCCGTTTTCTGTTCCGGGCATCGTTCTTTCGGTCTTCACTGAACGTTCTGCGGCGCGAACCTTCCGGTCTTTTAACGCTGACAAGGCGTGGGAACCTACTTTGCACAACCACTTGCTATCGCTGCCTTTCAATCCCCCGGTTCAAAAGCTACCTTCCATGACCACTTCCCTGGACGGCCTTTCAGCCGGTGAACCATCCTCTCTTTCGGGGTTCTTCATGTACTCCTCTTTCTCATTACCTTTTTTCTGTTCAGGTTGCTCTTATCATAATCGCGTTTCCGCATTTTGTCAAGAAGGAAAAACTTAAGATTTTATTAGGAGGGCGGACGGAAACCGCGGGACGGCGGGCGGCAAGGCGGAGGAATTTCAGATTCCGTGCTCACTCCGGCGTTCGGACAGAACAGGGCGAATGGTCCGTTGTACAGGTGCATGCAGGTCTTTCTGCGCGGAGCATTTCTTCCACCTGTCCCCCGGACAATTCGCCCTGTTCTGTTCGCCCGCAGTCGCAAGCACGGAATCTCTGAAATTCTCCTGCCCTGCCACCCGCCGTCCCGTGGTTTCCTGGGCTTCTCTGGCGGGTGAGGCGGGGAAGATACTGTAACCGTTCAGCTGGCTGAACGGTTACAGAAGTCAGCCGCGTGCTTCTTTCAGGATTTCCGCCAGATAGCGGATGAAGAGTTTGCATTCCTCTATGGTTCCCACGGAGACGCGGCTCATGGCGAAGGCTCCGATCCGGATTCCTTTCTCTGCCATTTTTTCCTGGAGCAGAGCTGCGTCCATTCCGGCGTCGAACCAGATGAAGTTGGACTGGGATTCATAGACTCTGCATCCCAGCTTTCTCATTTCTTCTTCCAGATATTCCCGGCCGGTCACGATCTTTTCTTTCTGTGCCAGATAGTATTCCTGATCGCCGATGGCGGCCACCGCAGCCTTCTGCGCGCAGACGTTCAGGTTCCAGGAAGCGGAACATTTCCGCATCGCCTGAATCAGATCCGCGGATCCCAGCGCGTAGCCGACACGCAGACCAGCCATGGCGTAATATTTTGAAAAGGTTCTCAGAATCAGAACCGGCTTCTCCGGATGTGATTTCATGTAATCCATCATGCTCCGGCAGTCCGGCTTTGTCGCAAATTCCATGTAGGCCTCGTCAAAGACCGCAAGCACATGGTCCGGCAGGGCCTCGACAAAAGCCTCCAGCTCCGGAAGCGGAAGGTAGGTGCCGGTAGGATTGTTGGGATTGCAGATGATCACCATCTTGGTCTTTTCGTTCACATGCTCCAGCATACTCTTCAGGTCGTATTTCTGCTCCTCCGTGCAGGGAACCTCCACCGGTCTTCCGCTGTTCAGCCAGGCCATATCCTGAAATGCCCCGTAGCTGGGACCTCCAAGCAGCACCTCGTCACCGGGATCCAGGAATGTCAGTCCCAGCATATCGATCATCGCGCTGGAGCCGGAACCGGTGAGAACATTCTCCGGCTCCAGTCTGTAAAAGTCGGCGATGGTCTGTTTCAGCTCCACAGCCATAAAATCAGGGTAATAATGCGCGCCGGCATAAGATTCCTCCAGCGCCTTTTTTGCTTTCGGAGACATCCCGTAATTGTTCTCGTTGAGCCCCATATGGATCAGTTTCGACAGATCTGTCTTCGCCAGAGCCCTCTGGCGTCTGCTTGCGGGCATCTCCTGCAGTGATTTGCTGATCAGTTTGCTTACTTCCATTTTCATTTCCTCCTTGAAACTTATTTATTCAGTCGGGTGTGAATTTCAGATATTTTGTCCGGATCGCATTTCTGGCCGGATCCAGCTCGAAATTTGTGATGTGCTCATCCACCAGATAAATATTTGAAGAATTCAGCACCGGAACTCCGAAGCAGTAGTCACTGAGAAGAATCTTCTCCGCTTCATGCATCAGGCGGAACCGTTCCGTCGGATTCGACTCTTCTCCAGCCTGCGCCATGAGGGTGTCAAATTCTTCACAGCTGGTGTTGTTGTCATTATAGGAATCCCCTGTCCGGTACATGGACAGAAATGTGTAGGGATCCGCGAAGTCCGCGGTCCAGCGCATCCGGCACAGCTGGTAATCTCCCGACCGTCTTGTGGAAATATTGACCTGCTGCTCCTGGGCCTGAAGTTCCACCTCGATCCCCAGATTCTCTTTCCACTGGGCCTGAAGCGCCTGCGCGATATCGCTGTCGATCTGCAGGCTCGGATATTTGTAGGTCACCTGCGGGAACCCTTCTCCGTCCGGATATCCTGCCTCCGCCAGAAGCTCTCTGGCCCGCTCCGGATCAAAGGTAACCGGATCCTCTCCCGCCTCGTCCGACCAGTCTTCGCCGCTGGCCGAGGACAGCAGGTGTTTCGCGACGAAAAATCTGCTTCCCTCAAAGGAAGAACCGCAGGCCTGCGCAACCTCCTCCCGATTCACCGCCAGGGTGAACGCCTGACGGATGCGCACATCGTCGAAAGGCGCTTCTTCCATATTGAAAAGTACGTAATAGCTGGTAATCGACGGCCACACCTGCAGCTCGTCGCTGCCCGCGTATTTGTCCATGACAATATCGTCGGCGGTGATAAAATTCAGATCTCCCGCGCGATACGCGTTGATGATGGACTGGGTATCGTCCATGACAATCTTCTGGACCGTCTCCGTGGTGATCCGATCCGCCTGCACATAGGATTCGTTCTTTTTATACAGACAGTACTGGTTCGGTACATACTCCGCCAGATAATAGGGGCCGCAGCTCACCAGCGCATCCATATCGTTTCCCATCGCCCAGTCGCCGTTGGTCTCCGTCTGCAGTTCCCGGTGAGTCGGCATATAGACCGGAAGCACAAACAGCTGTTCAAAATAGGTACACGGACCTGTCAGATCAAAGACGATGGTCTTGTCGTCCGGACAGGTGACTCCCAGCCCGCTCACGTCGCCCTCACCGTTGTACATTTCCTGTGCCCCCTGTATGACAAAAAGCATCGAGGAGTATCCGCTCTGGCACTCCGGATCCAGCGCCCTGGTGATTGTGTTCAGGAAATCTGCGCTGGTCACATCGTCGCCGTTGTTCCACTTTGCTTCCTCCCGGATATGTACGGTATAGCGGATCATATCGTCGCTGACGTCAACGCTCTCCGCCAGAATATAGTTCCAGCTTCCGTCCTCCTCCATCTCCATCAGCGGCGCCATACACACATCGTCATAGGACCACCACCAGAGAGAGCTGTCTCCCGCGCTGTCCAGGGAACCGGACTCTGTGCTCATCGATGTAACAATCGCGTTGTCTGTGTTGACTCCGGCGGCAAGACGGTCCCCCTGCCCGCATCCCGGCACGGAACCCGCCGTCAGAACCGCCATTGCCAGCGCAGCCGCCCTTTTCCAGATTTTTTTCATATGCTCTCCTCCTCGCTTTTCTTTCTCTGTCTTTCTCAGGACGGTAACCGTTCAGCCAGCTGAACGGTTCCTCAGGACGTCTTCTGCAGCAGAGGCTCAATGGCAAGCCCTTCCCGCTGCCTGAGATATCTGGGAGAATACAGGAAACATGCCACCCTTCGTCCTTCCAGCTCATAAGTGGCTGGAGCTGCCTGACTGCACTCCTCCATCGCATAAGGACAGCGGGTATGGAACGGACAGCCTGCCGGCGGGTGCATCGGACTTGGGATCTCCCCTTCCAGAAGGATCCGATGCCGCGACCGCGCCGTGTTCGGATCAGGAATCGGCTCCGCCGACAGCAGGGCTTTGGAATACGGGTGCAGAGGATGCCGGTATACGTCGTCCGCCCCTCCGGATTCCACCATGTGTCCCAGATACATGACGCCGATCCTGTGGCTGATATGTTTCACCATGCCCAGGTCATGGGCAATAAACAGGTAGCTGATTCCCTGCCGCTTCTGGATATCCTCGAGAAGATTGATCACCTGCGCCTGGATCGACACATCCAGCGCCGAGATCGGCTCGTCGCAGACGATAAAATCCGGCTCCAGCGCCAGCGTCCTTGCAATGCCGATCCTCTGTCTCTGGCCACCGGAAAACTCATGGGGATATCTGCGGATATGGTCCGGCTTCAGACCGACAGTCTCCAGCAGCTCCTGCACCCTCTGCCTTCGCTTTTCCGGCGTATACATATGGTGAATCACCATCGGCTCCTCGATAATCTCCCCTACCGTAAATCTGGGATTCAGCGACGCGTAGGGATCCTGGAAAATCATCTGGAGTTTTCTCCGGTAAGCATGCATCTTTTTCCGTGAAAGCCCTGAAATATCCTGTCCTTCGAAAAATATTTTTCCTTTCGTCGGCTCATAGATTCTCAGTATCGTACGGCCGAGGGTACTCTTCCCGCATCCGGATTCCCCGACCAGTCCGAAGGTCTCTCCCTTTTTCACTTCGAAAGAAATACCGTCCACTGCAAGTACCCTCTGTTTCCCCTTAATTCCTCCCTTTACGTCGAAATATTTGCAGAGTTCCTTCACCTCAAGAACCGTATTGCTGCTCATCCTGAAGCACCTCCTTATCTGAAATCTCGTTTGCTCATAATCTGCGTTCCCGGCTTATCCCTCCGTCCTGCTCCCGACCGGGTCGGCCGAAGGAAGCTCGTCGAAACGAATATAGCTCTCGTCTCTGCACTCCATCCAGCAACGGCTGCAGTGGGTCTCACTGTACCGCTTCTCCGGCGGCAGCTGCACCTCACAGATATTCATTGTATAGGGACAGCGGCTCATAAACGCGCAGCCGGCCGGCAATTTCAGAAGATCCGGCGGCGTGCCCGGAATCGGAACCAGCGGCTCATCGCTCTCCTTTGCGGAATTGTTGATACTGTTCAGAAGACCCTTCGTATACGGATGATGCGGATCATAGAAGATCTCATCCACCGTTCCTTCCTCGACGATCTTTCCCGCATACATGATGGCAATCCTGTCGCACATGGAAGCGACCACGCCGAGATCATGGGTGATCATGATCACCGACGTTCCCTTCTCCTTCGTCAGCTTTTTCAGCAGCTCCAGAATCTGCGCCTGTACCGTCACATCCAGCGCCGTCGTCGGCTCGTCGGCGATAATCAGCTCCGGATCGCAGGCCAGCGCGGAAGCGATAATGATTCTCTGACGCATACCTCCGGAAAATTCAAAGGGATACTGATCCAGACGTTTTTCCGGACTCGGGATTCCCACCTCCCGCATCAGCTGTATAGCCTTTTCCCTGGCCTCTGCCCGGGAGCAGTGCTGATGGCAGCGGATTCCCTCCGTCAGCTGGGTTCCGATTTTCAGAATCGGATTCAGAAAGGTCATCGGGTCCTGAAAGATCATGCCGATCCGGTTTCCGCGGATCTGCCGCATCTTTTTTTCATATTCCCGGGCGGCCTTTTTGTCGCGGCCGTGGGGCGGGGAGATATCCTCCCCTTTGAAGCGGATCGTTCCGTTCTCCACGGTTCCATTGGAGGCCAGCAGCCCCATCAGCGTCAGCATGCCTACGCTTTTTCCGGAACCGGATTCCCCGACGATCCCAAGCACCTCCCCGGCCTCCAGCCGGTAGGAAACATCCCGGACCGCCCGGACCGTCCCCTGGGGCGTGGAAAAACTTGTGGTCAGATGACTGATTTCCAGTAAACTCATATATGAATCACCCCCTGGACTTTTTCGGATTGAATGCGTCGCCGATTCCCTCGCCGAGGAAATTCAGCGCAAAAATAGTAATACAGATACAAAGCGTCGGAAGCAGCAGCTGTACCGGGTACATGGAAAATACCTGCCGCGCGTCCTGGGCCATCGAGCCCCAGCTGGCCATCGGCGCCGAGATTCCGATTCCGATGAAACTCAGGAAGGCCTCTGTGAAAATCGCATTGGGAACCAGAAACGTCACCTGTACGATGATAGGCCCCACCGCGTTGATCACCAGATGGCGGAACAGAATCCTCGCATCCCCCGCGCCGATCACCAGCGCCGCCATCGCGAATTCCTGTTCTTTCAGGGCAATCAGCTGACTTCTCACCTGCCGGGCCATGCCGATCCATCCGGGAATACAGATGCCGATGAGAATACTCCGCACATTGGAACCGAACACCATCATGATCAGGATCACATAAATCATCGAGGGCATCGCGTAGATGATATCCACAATCCGCATGACCACCGTGTCAAACTTTCCACCGATATATCCACAGAGTCCTCCGATCACAACGCCGAGAACCGTGTTGATCACCGCGGCGCCGAAACCGATGGACAGGCTGATCCGTCCGCCGTAGCAGAGCCTTGTAAAAATGTCTCTTCCGAATTTATCCGTTCCCAGCAGATGCTCCAGCGAAAATCCCGCGTACCGGTTCGCCGTATCCTGGGCGTCGTACGCATAAGGGCTGAAGATCGGTCCGAACACGGACACCAGCGCCATTATTATGATCACCACCAGTCCCAGGACTGCCATGGGGTTTTTGCAGAACCGGCCCCAGGCCGCTCTCCAGAAACTCTTGCTTTCCACGGCGATAAATTCGCTGTTCTTTTTTGCCGGGTCAATAGGTGCAAACCAATCCATACTGTCACCTCCTGGTTCCTCTGTCATCTGTTTGTTTTCCGGTGCGCGCACACGCTCCTTCTGCCGGTCCGTCCGGTGGAATGTCCACGGCACCGTGCGCTCAGTCATTGAGACGGATTCTCGGGTCGATCACAGAACAGAGCAGATCCACTGCCAGATTCGCCACTGTGATGATCGCACCGATAAATACGCTGAATCCGAGAACCACGGTGTAATCACGGTTGGAAATTGCATTGGTAAATTCTCTTCCGATGCCGGGAATCGAAAAAATCGACTCAACCACAAAGCTTCCGGTAATCAGGAACGCAATCGCCGGTCCGAGATAGGTAACCACAGGGATCAGCGCATTTTTCAGCACATGCCGGAAAATAATCTCGCTTTTTTTCAGACCCTTTGCCCGGGCCATAACCACATAATCCATCTGAACCGCCTCCGAATAGGTGGTCTTCATCAGCCTCGCGATGGAAGCGATCTGTCCGAAGGACTGGGCCGCCACCGGCAGCACGTAGCTGGCCGCGGTCATCAGACCCACAATGGGGAACAGGGGAATCCACACGCCGAAGGCCATCATCAGCAGAATCGCAGTCACAAAGCCGGGAACGCTGACTCCGAGCGTGGCGATTCCAAGCAGTGTATTTCTCACCGCCAGCCTTTTGGTGGACGCCATCCAGATGCCCATCGGTACGCCAATCACGGCGGAGACCACGATGGAAATCAGCCCGACGCTTAACGTATAGGGAAATCCCCTGGCAATCAGCGTGTTGACCGACACGTTTTTCGTGTAGGAAATGCCCAGATTTCCATGCATCAGATTTTCCATATAAAGCACATACTGTTTCCACATGGGCTCGTTAAGTCCGTAGGCGTCCTCCAACTGTTCAATCGCGCTTTCCGAGAGATTATCCGCCTCAAACGGACTTCCCGGCATGATGCGGATCAGAACAAAGGTGATCGTGACCAGCGCCCATATGGTGACCACCCCGATCAGCAGTCGTTTGATAATATATTTCGTCACAGTTGCATCCCTCCCGGTTACAGAGAAAGGGGCCTCCGGCGGATTCCCTGCAGCGGATCTTTTTCCGCCGCGAGTTCCTGCCCGTCTGCCCCTTTGCATTGTCTTTTTTACATTGCTTCCTCACCGTGCTGTCCTGTGCGGATACGGATCACATCGGCAACCTTTTCCACAAAAATCTTTCCGTCGCCGATGGAACCGGTGCAGAGTTTCTTTTTCAGAAATCCCTGCAGAAGCTCGATGGTTCTGTCGTCGCCGATCGTCTCAAATTTGCATTTCATCAGCACATTGGGACCGCTCAGCATTCCCCGGTACATGACACGGTAGCCTTTCTGGTTTCCATATCCCGTGATGTCCGTCTCCATCACACCGTACACCGCACAGGATTCCATAATACGGATCACGTCCTCCCGGTCGCCCGGCTTCACAATCACTGTCAGTTTTTTCATAGGGTCCCCCTTACTTATCGTTATGGAAGTGGAAGTTGGCGTATGCGCTGCATCCATGTTCATGCATATCCAGTCCGTCCAGTTCCTCTTTTTCACTGACACGCAGTCCGACGGTCTTCTTCAGAAGGAAGAAGAGCAGGAAGCTGATCACCAACACGTAGGCCGCTGTCGCCGCGCTTCCGATAATCTGTGCCGTCAGACTGCATCCGGTTCCGAACACGCCTGTCAGAATCGTCCCGAGGATTCCGCAGATGCCGTGCACACTGATCGCTCCTACCGGATCGTCAATCTTCGCCGACCGGTCAAAGAATTCCACGGCGAATACCACAACGATTCCTGCCAGTGCTCCGATCACCAGCGCCTCGTACGGATTTACCGCATCGCAGCCGGCCGTGATCGCCACCAGTCCGGCAAGCGCTCCGTTCAGCGTCATCGTCACATCCGGCTTTCCGTACCGGATCCATGTGACGATCAGCGCCGCCAGCGTCGCCGCAGACGCCGACAGATTGGTATTTACCGCAATGTTGCCGAGATTCAGCGATGCCTCTGCCGTGGAGCCACAGTTGAATCCGAACCAGGTAAACCAGAGAATAAAGATTCCCAGCGTTCCCAGGGGAAGGTTATGTCCCGGAATCGCCATCGGTTTTCCTTCCTTGTTATATTTTCCAATCCTCGGCCCGACCATATATGCTCCCATCAGTGCACACATGCCGCCGACAGTATGAACCGCTGTGGAGCCGGAAAAATCATGGAATCCGATCTGCTCCAGCCAGCCGCCGCCCCAGATCCAATGGCCCGCAATCGGATAGATCAGGAGACTGACCACCGCCGAATAGATCAGGTAAGCGATGAATTTCGTCCGTTCTGCCATTGCTCCCGATACGATCGTCGCTGCGGTCCCGCAGAAGACGGTCTGGAAAATCAGAAACACGCCGATGGGAAGCTCCCGGAACATCCCGTCTCCGTCCGCCAGCCCCATCGGGTTGAAAAATCCCGAGGTTCCGATCCAGGCGCCGTCTCCGCCGTACATGACGGCGAATCCGATCAGGAAGAAACAGATGGAACCGATGACAAAATCCATCAGGTTTTTCATCAGAATATTTCCTGCATTTTTGGCTCTGGTAAACCCTGTCTCCAGCATGGCGAAGCCTGCCTGCATGAAAAAGATCAGAATCGTTCCCACCATGGTCCACACAACGTTCAACAGTATCTGTAAGTTTTCCATATCGCACTCCTCCTCTCAGCTTCCCGCCTCCTACAGGGCGTCGTCTCCGCGCTCTCCGGTCCGAATCCTCACCGCGTCCTCCACATCATAGACGAAAATTTTTCCGTCTCCGTAGCTGCCGCTGGAAAGGCGTCTGACAATCGTGTCAATAATCACCGGCGCTTTTTCTTCCCGCACCACGGTCTCCACCTTTACCTTCGGCAGCATTTTCGCGACGACCTCGGCGCCCCGGTACAACTGACGGTAGCCCTTCTGGTTTCCATATCCCAGAATATTTGTGATCATCATTCCGTTGGCTTTCTCCTCCTCAAGGAGCGCTTCCAGTTCCTCCAGATTTTCCGGACGTATGACAATTTCCAGCTTCTTCATAACACTTCCTCCCTTTTTCTGTAACAGTTCAGCTGGCTGAACGATAACCTTTTGCTTCAGAGTAACCGTTCTGCATCATCACCTGCACATAGCCTCCCTTCTCCAGGATTCCTCTCCTGCCGGGAAGCGTCTCCCAGGAGGGCGTTCCTCCCAGGAAAATCCCGAGACAGTAACGCTCCGTCGCCCGGAGATCTTCGATTCCCCGCTCTCCGAAACCGGTAATCCCCTCGATGCCGTCCGCCCAGATGCGGAACGAAGAGTTTCCCGACGCCCGGACATATTCCCGGAGGGTTCTCAGCTTTTCCGACGCTTCCATCGTGCCCCGCACCGCGTCGGCAGCCTTTCGGTAGTAATGCCGGATCCTGAGATTCCGGAACAGATTCAGGAGCGCCGCCGCCAGCCCCAGGGAAGACAGCAGGAAGATCACCGCCAGGAAGATCCTGTCTCCCGGCTCCAGGCCTTCCGCCGCCGCAGCCCCCGCCGCCGAGAGCAGAGCGCCCAGCGCCGCCAGAAGCATTCCCGCCCTCCGCTGCCGCACGATCCACGGAATCTCACGGCCGAAAACCGTTTCTCTCCGGATACTGAGCAGCATTGCGCTGACCGCAGACAGAAACAACGCCGCCAGGTAACAATACAGACTTTCCATCCTCTCACCTCCCGTCAGTTGATCACACTTCGCGGCGCGCCCTCCAGATAAAAGCGGTAATTCTGCCCCGCCATATCCACCGCCCGCAGCCTCGCAGCCCGCGGCTGCCATGCGATATGAGAGGTAATAAACGTATAGGGCGACCGCATCAGCGGGATCTGCTCCACAGGCGGCTCGTGATCCACAACGTCCAGACCCGCCATATAAACCTTCCTGGATTCCAGCGCCTCCAGCAGAGCCTCTTCGTCGATAATCGCTCCCCGGGCCGTATTGATCAGAATCACTCCGTCCTTCATTTTCGAGAAGGCTTCCCGGTTCAGCAGATGCTCCGTCTCTTTGGTATGGGGACAATGGATGGAGATCACATCCGACCGCTTCAGCAGTTCTTCCATGCTCACCTGCTCGATTCCCTCGTACTCAGGTCCGGTCTTTACATGGCGGCTGTTGGCAATCACCTTCATCCCGAAGCCCTGCGCCATCCGGGCGGTCCATCGCCCGATCGCCCCCAGTCCGATAATTCCCATTGTCTTCTGATACAGCTCAATCTGCGGGACCAGAAGCTTATTGTAAACTGCAGTCGAATCCTTTGCTTTCCGTTCCCAGTAAGTCATTTTCGTATAGTCGCTCTGCAGCGTCACGTTATGGCAGATATTCATCAGCAGCGCCATCGCATACTGGGCAATGGTCACATCCCCATAGACGGTATTGGTAATCGTAACCCCATACCTGCGGGTCATCGCCACATCAAACTCTTCAAATCCGTGTCCCAGGGTCGCGATATATTTCAGCTTCGGATGTGCCTGAAACAATTCTTCCTTTATGACCCCTCCGTGAATCCAGATCCCCAGCGCCGCATCCGCATCGCCGATCTTCATGCTGTAATCCTCAAAGGTCATACGTTTTTTCTCCGGGTCCACGATCCGGTATTCTCCGATCTGGGGAATCCGATCCAGCACACGTTTCCATTCTTCCACCATTTCCTCCCGGGTCAGATCGATGGTTCCCGGATCTCCCTGGAAGACGACCACTTTCTTTTTCTCCATCTGCATGATTTCCTCCTTCCTGACACACCTGAATTTCTCACTGCCCCTGGTACAGCGTTCGACAAATAACTGGACCAGTCGGGAAAGCAGGCAAGCGATTCGGTGTAGTTATTTGCGATACGATGTACTAGGCAGCCGGGGAGCGGACCAGTGATTTCTCCTCCCATTTATGTCCATGAAAACGAACGACGTAAAAGACAGATCGAATCACCCAGTCGAGAGTCTGGGCAATCCAGACGCCAAGCAGTCCGACGCCGAAATGCACGCCGATCAGATAGGCCATTGCGATTCTTCCGATCCACATGGAAGAAACACCGACGCTCATGGTAAACTTTGCGTCCCCGGCGGACCGCATCGCGTTCGGGAGCGTGAAGGCCAGCGGCCATACCAGCATACAGCAGACACTGTGATACCGGATCACGGTTACCGCCATCCCGTACGCCTCCGGAGACAGGTTATAGTACCCGGCGATCAGCGGCGCCACAAGCAGAATGACAATGTTCAGAATCCACAGAAACATATAAGCGGTCAGAATCAGTTTTTTCGTATACTTTCTGGCCTGAGGATATGCGTCTGCTCCCACACACTGCCCGATCACGGTCGTCATCGCAAGCCCCATCGCCGATCCTGGCATATAGGCCAGCTGCTCTACCGTCATCGCGCAGGCGTTGGCCGCAATGGAAGCCGTCCCGAACCCGGCAATCATGCTCTGGGTCAGAAGCTTTCCGATCTGGAACATACTGTTTTCCAGTGCCTGGGGGACGCCGATGGAAAAAATCTTCTTCAGAATCGGCACATCCCATCCAACCCTCAGCCACTTCGTACAATGCACCTCGTACGCCGGCCTGTGAATCAGCCCCAGGAGAATCGCTCCCGCCACAAATCTGGAAATCAGTGTGGAGAGGGCAACTCCGGCCACTCCCATGTCAAACACATACACAAAGACCGCATTTCCCACGATATTCAGCAGATTCATGATGAACGACGCGACCATGGAAATATTCGAGTTTCCCATCACCCGGAACAATGCGGCACAGGCGTTATAAATTCCGAGAAACGGAAAGGACAGCGATGTGATAAAAAAGTACGTCACCGCAAAATCCATGACATCCGCCTCCACCGAACCGTACACCAGACGGAGAATCGTCCGGTTTCCCAGAAAAGAAAACGCACCGATGGCCAGCGCGGTGATCCCGCAGATCATAACCAGCTGCTCCGCCGCATGGCACGCGGTGTCTTTATCCCCGCTTCCCAGATACTGGGCCGTCACCACGGAACCTCCGGAAGCCAGAGACGAAAAGACGACGATCAGCAGCACGCAGATCGTATTCACCAGCGAGATCCCGGAAACCGCCGCCTCCCCGGCGCCCGACGCCATGACCATATCCGCCATGCCCACCGTGACCGCCAGAACCTGTTCCACAACCAGCGGAACGATCAGGCGGATCAGCCGCCTGCGGTCAAACAACACCATTCCCTTTTCCATATCTTCTCCTTCACCCCTTTCCCGGCCGCTGCCCGCCGCGTGTCTTGTTTTTATATAACAGGGAACGCCGTTTCCTGTTATATAAAAAGAGCGGTCCGCTCTGAAATCCAAAGCAGACCGCTCCTTCGCGGCAGAAATACAAGAAGGCGGCCCGATCTTATCGGAACCGCCTCTCTGCGTCACAGAAAAATTATATTTTCGACCGTGTGAAATTATGTGTCTTATATTAACCGTTTTTCCTTCGATTGTCAAATTTTCTTTTTCTCAGCCGCCGGATTTTTCTTTGCAGGTTCTGTGAATTTTCCCTGTGATTTTCCGTTTTTCTTTTGACAACCTGACATTTTTCCGTTTTATTTTTTATATATTTTTATATTTGCCGTTATTTTTTATCTGAATTCTGTATTTTTCAGAAAATTTTTATGCATCTTTCATCAAAATCATGCGGCGGTCCTTCTGACGGACACGGCCCCTGCCTCCGGTTTTCACCGGGCAGGGGCCGTTATACGAAACAGACAGCTGTTCCGCCAGCCGGACGGCTGTCAGATAAACTGATTCCGTATCGGATCGTATTCGTAATCGATCGCCGCCAGTCTGTTTCTCAGATCACCCTCACTGACCTGCAGAGAACTGCACAGTTCCTGAAGACTGGGATAAAAATCGCGCAGCTGGGTATTGATATAACTCAGCAGCATCACCGGATCCTTAGGCATTGCTCAGATACCTCCATGGTTATGACTCAATCACTTCAACTTTCGGTCTTACCGAAGCCGTGAGAGTTCCATCCTGAGCGTCCAGCACAATCGTGTCGCCGGTGTTGACCTGTCCGCCGAGAATCATGCGGGCAGCGGTCGTCTCCACTTCTTTCTGGATAAACCGGCGCAGAGGTCTCGCTCCATATATCGGATCGTATCCGCCCTCAATGACGTACTGCTTTCCGGCGTCGGTCAGCTCTACAGACAGCTCCTGATTTTCCAGACGTTCATTCAGTTCCTTCATCAGCAAATCTACAATATGCCCAATATTGTCTTTTGTCAAGGGTTTGAACATAATCGTCTCATCCAGACGATTGAGAAATTCCGGACGGAAGTGGGCCCGCAGATCCTGCATCACCATGTTTCTCGCTTCCTCGGAGATCTCTCCGTTGTCCTGGATGCCTTCCAGCAGATACTGGGAACCGATATTGGAAGTCATAATCAAAATGGTATTTTTAAAGTCCACGGTCCGCCCCTGGGAATCGGTGATCCGTCCGTCGTCCAGCACCTGAAGCAGTACGTTGAACACATCCGGATGAGCCTTCTCCACCTCGTCGAACAGGACGACAGAATACGGTTTCCTGCGCACCGCCTCGGTCAGCTGACCGCCTTCCTCATATCCCACATATCCCGGAGGCGCTCCGATCAGACGGGAGACGGAATATTTCTCCATATACTCGCTCATATCGATACGAACCATGTTGTTCTCATCGTCGAACAGCTTCTGGGCCAGGGTCTTCGCCAGTTCGGTTTTTCCGACGCCGGTGGGGCCCAGGAACAGGAACGAACCGATAGGTTTTGTCGGATCCTTGATTCCCGCTTTGGAACGGATGATCGCGTCGGCCACTTTTGTAACCGCCTCATCCTGCCCGATCACACGGGTGTGAAGCTCTTTCTCCAGTCCGAGGATTTTCGCCCGCTCGCCTTCCGTCAGTTTCGTAACCGGAATGCCGGTCCACCGGGATACAATCCGGGCAATCTCCTCGTCCGTGACGCTCTCATGCACCAGAGACAGATCGGATTCCTTAACCTTTGCTTCCTCTGCCGCCAGCTGCTGCTGAAGCTTCGGAAGTTCTCCGTACTGCAGTTCCGCCGCTTTGTTCAGGTCGTATTCCTGCTGGGCTTTCTGAATCTGCTTGTTGATATCCTCAATCTGCTCTCTCAGGGCAGACAGTTTTTCCACGGATTTCTTCTCGTTTTCCCACTGGGCCTTCTGTGTCTGGAAGGTGTCCTTCAGCTCCGCCAGCTCCTTCTGCAGCTCTTCCAGCCTTTCTTTGCTCAGATTATCTGTCTCTTTTTTCAGGGCCGCTTCCTCAATCTGCAGCTGCATGATCTTACGGTTCAGCTCATCCAGCTCTGTGGGCATGGAATCCAGCTCCGTCTTGATCAGCGCGCACGCCTCGTCCACCAGGTCAATGGCCTTATCCGGAAGGAAACGGTCGCTGATATAACGGTCAGACAGGGTCGCAGCGGCTACCAGGGCGCCATCAGTGATCTTTACGCCGTGGAATACTTCATACCGTTCTTTCAGTCCACGGAGAATCGAAATCGTATCCTCCACCGTCGGCTCATCGACCATTACCGGCTGGAACCGGCGCTCCAGAGCCGCGTCTTTCTCAATATACTGGCGGTACTCGTCCAGCGTTGTCGCTCCGATACAGTGAAGCTCGCCCCGGGCCAGCATCGGCTTCAGCATATTTCCCGCATCCATCGCGCCGTCCGTCTTTCCGGCTCCGACGATCAGATGCAGCTCATCGATAAACAGAATAATTTTTCCGTCACTCTTGCGCACTTCCTCAAGAACCGCCTTCAGACGCTCCTCAAACTCGCCGCGGTACTTCGCCCCTGCGACCAGCGCTCCCATATCCAGGGAAAAGATCGTCTTGTTCTTCAGGCTTTCCGGCACATCTCCGCTGGCGATCCTCTGGGCCAGCCCTTCCACAACTGCAGTTTTTCCTACGCCGGGTTCACCGATCAGCACCGGATTATTTTTCGTTTTTCTGGAAAGGATACGGATGACATTCCGGATCTCCGTGTCACGTCCGATCACAGGATCCAGCTTCTGGCTTCTGGCTCTCTCCACCAGATCCTGACCGTATTTTTCCAGCGTGTCATAGGTGGCTTCCGGATTGTCCGTGGTCACCCTCTGATTTCCCCGGACGGTGCTCAGCGCCTGGAGGAAACGTTCACGGGTAATTCCGTATTCCTGGAACAGTTTTTTCATGGACGGACTTGGATTTTTCAGCATCGCCAGAAACAGATGTTCCACCGACACATACTCGTCGCCCATAGCCTTCGCTTCATCCTCCGCGCTCACCAGCGCCTTGTTCAGATACTGGCCGATATAGGGCTGTCCGCCGGATACCTTTACTCTCGCGTTCAGCGCCTCTGTCACGCGGTTCATGAAATGTTCTTTCTGAATCTCCATCTTCTCGATCATTTTCAGAATCAGACTGTCCTCCTGATGGAGAAGATTGTAAAGCAGATGCTCCTGCTCCACCTCCTGATTTCCAAAATCATAGGCGGTCTTTTCCAGGTCCTGAACAGCCTGCAGAGATTTCTGCGTAAATTTGCTTATATTCATATCTCCAACCTCCTCTTCTATGGTGGTAACGCATCCGCCCGGACAGCCGGCAACCGCACCGGCGGCCGCTGACCTGCCAGGAACAAATGTAACAGTTCAGCTGACTGAACAGTTACGAACAAACGTCAGGCGGATGTCCTTTGGCTTTCACTTTGTTCTACGCAGACTATAACACCTTTTGTCAGCACTGTCAAGAGGTGAGTGCTAATTTTTTTTAATTTTTATTACAATTCTGTCGGATCTGTACATTCCCTTTCGGGTTTATCTGGACTGTTCTTTTTTCCACCGCATCAGAATCAGAGGAATCTGAAGCGCCAGCATCGCAATCCAGCCGAAGAAATTCGCCCAGGCCAGACACTCAAATCCTCCGTGCAGAATATGAATCATAAGCCATGCCGAGAGAAAACGCGCCGACATGTTCAGAATCGTGCTGATCAGCGTAACCTTCAGATCTCCCAGCCCCCGGAAGAATCCCTGGATCGAATTGGTCGCTGCAGGCATGACGTACATAACCGCAATCAGCCTGAGATAAGAAACCCCCAGGTCCGTCACTTCCCGGGATCCGTCACTGACGAACAGCTGCATGATCGGCCGCGCAAAGAAGAAAACCAGCACTGCGACCACACCGGTATATACGGCCTGCAGGAGAACCGAGGAAAGAAAGCCCTGTTTCATCCGCCGGATATTTCCCGCCCCTCTGTTCTGGGCCATAAAAGTCGTCGTCGCATGAGCGATGTTCTGCTGGGGAGTCATCGCGAAATCGTCCACACGGTTGATCGCAGTAAAAGCCGCGATAAACGCGACGCCCTGCACATTGACCACCGTCTGCACACAGATTTTTCCCAGCTGCACACACATCTGCTGCAGCGCGCTGGTGATTCCGTAATTAAAGGTTTTCCACAGAATCGACCGGTCAAAGACCCTCCACTTTCTCCCCATACAGAGCAGCGGAACTTTTTTCTTAATGTAAACCAGGCAGAACAGACAGCTGAGCATTTCGCTGAGCACCGTGGCGGCGGCGCTTCCCGGAACTCCCCAGCGGAAAACAACCACAAAGAGCAGATCCCCGACGATATTGAGAAGCGCGCTGATCATCAGAAAATACAGGGGAACCTTGCTGTCCCCCAAAGCCCGAAGCGTATTGGAGAAAAAATTATAGACAAATGTAAAAATCAGTCCGAGAAAGATAATTCTCAGATACCCTTTCGCGGATCCGATGATGTCCGCCGGAACCTGAAGCAGTTCCAGCAGCGGATGGGCAAACACAATGAGAAGAAGGGAAATGATCGCAGAAAATCCCAGACCTCCCAACATTGACGTACTGATCTGCCGCTCCAGAAGGCTGTAATCCTTCGCTCCGTAATGGGTGCTCATGAGAATCCCCGCTCCCATACACATACCACTGATAAACAGAATCACCATGTTCATAATCGGTCCCGCGGTTCCCACCGCCGCCAGCGCTTCGTCTCCGACGAATTTCCCGACGATCACGGAATCCGCCGCGTTATAAGTGAGCTGGAACAGATTCCCCAGCACCAGCGGTATCGTAAACTGAGTGATCTGTGGGATAATGCGTCCCCTTGTCATATCTGTAGTCATTTTCTTCTTCCTCCCGTCTCCTCCACATATCTGAAGCTTTCATAAGCTTTTCGCAGAATTTTCATAACCGTTCAGCCAGCCAAACGGTAATGCATTTCTATTATATCTCCTGGCAGAAACCGCAGCAATAACATTTTTTCCCCTTGCCTTATGCCTCCCTCCGGCAGTATGATAAAAAAAAGGCAGAGGCAGCCGGGAAGTTATCGTTCCGCCAGCGGAACGGCAACGACCTGACAGAACAGCATCTGCCGGACGAATGACAGGAGAGATACGATGCACTATGTAATCAGCGATATTCACGGGTGTTACGACGAATACAGAAGAGCGCTGGAAGAAATCAGCTTCAGCGACGACGACATTCTCTATGTTCTTGGAGACTGCATTGATCGGGGATATGCCTCCGTCCGCGTGCTGCAGGATATGATGTACCGGCCAAACGTCATTCCCATTGTGGGAAACCACGAATTTATGGCGCTCAGCGTCCTGAAGGAACTGTGTGTGGAAATCACAGAAAAGAATGCCGGGACATATCTGACGGTGGAGTCTATGGAAAAATATATGGAGTGGATGCAGAACGGAGGCTCCGGAACCGTCCGGGAATTCCGGGTGCTCTCCATGGACGATAAACTGGAACTGCTCGATTATCTGGGAGATTTCTCCCTGTATGAGGAAACGCAGGTCGGCGGCCGGAGGTTCCTTTTGGTACACGGAGGCCTGGAACCTTTCCGGGAAGGAATGACGGTGGAAGATTTTTCCGCCGCACAGATTCTGTTTTCAAGAGCCGACTATAACAAAGTTTATTTCCGCGACGTCTATACCATTACCGGACATACCCCGACGTTTGAGGAACCCGGAAATCCCGGCGTTGTAATCAAACGGAACAATCATATCGCCATCGACTGCGGGTGCGTGTTCGGCGGAAACCTTGCGGTATACTGTATGGAGACCGACAGGGAAATCTATGTACCATACAGCGGCAGTTCGACCGGCTGAACAATCAGGGCACTTTTCCCCTTTATACTTTAATTTCCATCAGCCGTCCGCTGCCCTTCAGATATTTCCGGTAGACAAAGAAAAATACAACCGTCGAGAGCACGGACGAAACCCCATCGGCAATGGGCTCCGCATAGAACGCCGCGTTTGCGGCAAAACATATGGGCAGCACGCAGGTGGACACAAAATACAGTGTCTTCCGAAACAGGGAAAGCGTCAGGGATTTTCCTGTCATGCCCAGCGCCGTCAGGCTGTCCACAAAGACATACTGGAAACTGAGAGGGATAATCATCATTGTAAACACCCGGATTCCCCAGACCGCCAGCTCCCGGTATTCCGCATCACTGGTAAAAATCCGCACAAACACCTCCGGAATCGCCCTGGACGCCAGAAACATCACCGTCGTAAAGCAGAGACACAGCATGAGGACACAGAAGACGGTCTTTCGGATTCTGTCCGGCTGATTCGCCCCGTAATTATAGCTGATCAGCGGCTGAGAACCTCCGGTAATTCCCAGCATCGGAGAAGTAATCAGAAGCATATAGCTCTGGACGATAGTTGCCGCCGTAATCAGCGTATCTCCGTTTTCTTTTCCTCCGTAATACTGCAGCACCGCGTTCATCGCTATGATAATCACACTGTCCGTCGCAAGAATCAGAAACGGGGAAAAACCCAGAGCAAAAATCCGCTTTGCAGTTTTCACCTCCGGCCGCACAATGGACAGCGGAATCCTCATCTTCTTTCTCCGCAGTGTGCAGAGCACAAAGATGCAGGATCCCATCTGAGCAATCACCGTCGCCACCGCGGCTCCCGCGATATTCATATGGAAAAGAAAAATAAACACCGGATCAAGCACAATGTTGATTACCGCGCCGATCAGCGTTGTCAGCATCCCCAGCCCCGGAAATCCCTGGGCCGTGATAAAATAATTCATGCCCATGGACAGCAGTGCAAAAAAGGTACCCAACGTGTAGATCGTCAGATAAGTATTCGCGTAGGGAAACGTCACCTCGCTGGCGCCGAACCAGTTCAGCAGAGTATCCTTGGTCAGCAGAAACACAATCGTCAGCGCTGCCGAAAGAATCAGCAGCAGAGAAAAGCTGTTTGCGAGAATCCGGCGCGCACTCCTCTCATCCCCCGCGCCGAGCCGCACGGAAAAGAGCACCGAACCGCCGATGCCCACCAGCGTCCCGAACGAGGACAGCAATGTGATGATCGGAGCGCATACACCTGCTCCCGCCAGGGAGTCCGCCCCGATCACCGGAATATTTCCCACATAGATCCGGTCCACAATACTGTACAGCACATTGACCAGCTGTGCCAGCATAAACGGAACGGAAGTCTTCAGCACCAGCAGCGGCACGGAATCCCTGCCGAAGTCATTGGTCTTTTTCATCTTCAGTATCCCCCTCTGATTATTCGCAACAGTTCAGCCAGCGGAACTCTTACGATTATTCCATGGCAGTTCTGCAAACAGAACTGTCTGATTATCTGTAACCGGTCATCCGGCGGAACGGTTACTCCTTGCGGCAGACGCACTTCCCGTCCATGTAAACCGCCAGCACGGGAATCTCCCGCAGCCTCTGTCCGGACGCCGCAAAGGGATCCTCCCCCAGCACGACAAAATCCGCCAGCATTCCCGACTGAATTTTTCCTTTCACATTCTCCTCAAAGGATGCGTACGCCCCCTCCGCCGTGTAGGAATCCAGCGCCTCCTGTACGCTCATCGCCTCCTCCGGCCGGTACGGACCGGCGGAGCCGTCCAGCGTCTTTCTGGTCACCGCGCACTGAATTCCGGCCATCACATCCGGCGCCTCCACCGGGCAGTCGCTTCCGTTGGACACATGGATTCCCATCTGTTTCATCGTATGGAAGGCATAGCTGGAGGACGCCGCTTCCGTTCCCACCCGCTGCCTGACAATTCTCTGATCATAATCCAGAAAAATGGTCTGCGCATATGCGTGGAGACCCAGCTTTGCCATCCGCTCCAGCTGCTCCGCCCGGGTGATCTGACAGTGAACAATGCCGTTTCTCCTGTTCTCTCCCGGAGCTTTCCCCGCCACGCTTTCATAAATATCCAGAAGGACGTCCAACGTTCCGTCACCAATGGCATGAACCGCTGTCTGCATTCCGTGAGCCTCCGCCTCCTGAATCAGCTGTTCCAGATGTTCCCGCGGATAAAGCATAAAGCCCTGTGTGTCCGGATCATCCTGATAAGGCCGGCTCAGATATGCGGTTCTGGAACCGAGAGACCCGTCGGCAACAATCTTCAGCGGACCGATCCGGAAACGGCGGCTTCCGACGCCCGTATTCCACCCTGATTCCAGAAATTTCCCCAGCGTTTCCCGGGACGTAAACTGCGCCTGCTCATACACGCGCACCGTCAGATCCCCTTCCTGCTCCAGTTCCTGATACGCGCGGATCACCAGTTCGTAAGGAACCGGCAGCGTCTCAAAATCGTCCGTCTGCACAGAGGTAACCCCATAGGCGTTCAGCTTACGGATCGCCAGCCGCATCATCTCCTTGATCTGTTCCAGGGAGGGCGCCGGAATATGAGAAGAAACATATTCCACCGCATTTTCCCGGAAAATCCCATTGGGTTCTCCCGCGGCATCCAGTTCAAAACATCCGCCTTCCGGCTGCGGCGTATCCCCGGTCACTCCCATGATTTCCAGCCCACGGGAATTGACCACGCAGCAATGACCGCAGGCCCGGGTCACACAGACCGGCCGAACCGTCGAAACCTTGTCCAGATCCCACCGGGTGGGAAACCGCTGCTCATCCGTAAAATAATCCTGATTCCATCCCCGGCCCAGAAGCCAGCGCTGCCCCCAGTCCTGCTCAGAACTGTCCGCCTGTCTCATCCGCTCTTCCCCATCAAACTTCCGGAGATGTTCCAGCATTTCCCGCATAGACGATGTGTGCTCCGAGAGTCCCGCCATGCTCAGTGTGTACCCGTAGTTCAGCAGATGCATATGGGAATCATTGAAACCCGCGCAGACAAATTTTCCACCGAGGTTCACAATTTTCGTATCGTTATCCACATAATTTTGGAGCTCTTCCCTGTTTCCCACAACCAGAAACCTTCCGTTTTCCACCACAAAAGCCCCGGAAGGCAGAACGCCCTCCGGGCCTCCGGTATAGATACGGCCGTTTTCATAAAGCGTTTTCATTTCCTTTCACCCTCTCTCCTGTTTCGGTTATTCTTCTGTTTTGGTTGCCCTTTCGTTTTGTCTGTCCTTTTGTTTTCCGCGCATCCGGCGCTGCGCAGACATCTTCCAATATTTTATCAACCGATGATGCGCCCGTCAATATCCAACCTGCTCCCGCAAAACATTGCCGGTAACAGTTCAGCTGGCTGAACTGTTACCGGTTACCATTGCCATTACAGCAAAACAGGGCCGCCGCACCGTTTCATCAAACAAATGCGGCGGCCCTGTTTCACCGTCCGGCAACGTCATGTCCTATCTTGTCAGATTCTGTACAAACTCCTTCTCCACTTCTTCCTGATACGCTCCGGCAAACGTTCCCTGCTGCAGCCTGTCCAGCGCCTGTTCCCGGAATTCCTCCCAGGATTCCTTTTCCTTCCATACCATGATCGGATAGAAAAATACGCCTTCGGCCTCCGCGGCTCTCTGATCGATGGGCGAATCCCCGATCATCACCACATGATCTTTCGGATATCCGTACTCCAGAAGCTTTCCGATGCAGAATTCCTTGCTTCCGTTCTCCTGGGTCAGTACCAGATTCACATATTTCAGGAGATCATAATACCCCCACTCGTCCAGGATCTCCGTGCGGTTTGCAGCCGTGACAATCACGATATCCGCAAACTGCTTTGCATCCTCCAGCGCTTCCCGCACACCGTCAAAGGGCTTCTTGTTTTTCTCCGAGATCATTTTCAGCGAACCGTTCACCAGCTCTGACCAGTCCAGAGCCTTTTTCAGCACCGGACTTCCCGTCCGTTCCACTTCCGCCCGCAGGCTGTCTGTGGAAAGTTCCTTCGCCGTCTTTACCCAGTTCAGCAGGCTGTCCAGATCCTCCACCCGCTTATAGTTTTCATTGACATCCACCAGTATCTTCGCCAGCGCTTCAAAGCGATTGATGCCCCGATCCATACTGTACAGGCTGATCTCTCTCCATCTGCGCATGATCGCATCACGGTATTCGCCCAGATCCCACTCATAAACCATACAGGGCGCCAGACTTTTTCTGTGCTTGATCTCCATTGTATTCATCACACATCCGTCAGAATCAATACAGATCAGATAATCATGTCTGCGCTCATATCCGGCAAATACATCCTCCATTCTTCTTCCTCCTTCTTTCTCCGCAGCCTTCTGAAAAACGGGTCATTCAGCCAGAGGAACCGCTCCCGACGCCGGTTCTGCGGAATCAGGAACGGTTTTGTGCAATTTTGCCGACTGAACTTCCTCCTGTTGTTCAAAAAACCGTGAAGTTCTCTCAACTGTTGGTATTATTATACTGCCGGATATTGCGATTTGCAAATCTAATGTTGCGCATCTTCAGGAATCTTTCGTTACAGTTCAGCAAACGGAACGGTTACAATCTTTATAATTTCAGCCAGCAGAACGGTTACGCTTTTTCTTCCGGCGGTCCCGGACCGGGCAGAGGATCAGAACCCCGATTCCCGCCGCCGACATGGCCAGCCCGGCCTTTTTCCCCGGAGGGCAGAACCTCACCTCGATCTCATGGGTTCCGGCAGGAATTCTGGCGCCGACAAAAGCGGTATTTACCTTCTCGACGGTTGCCTTCTCTCCGTCCACCAGAATCGTCATTCCGTCCTGCCACGGAATGGAGGTCACAAACCAGCTGTCTGTCTCCGCCTCTGCCCGGCAATTCAGAATCGCTCCCTCACGCGTATCCTCAAAGGTAACCGGAACCGCATCCTCTTTCACCAGCGCTTCTGTGGGGAACTCATGCCATCGGAATCCCGACAGCTCATAGTTTCCCCGGGAGCATTGAATTTCCAGCTCGCTGAGGCTCTCTCCTTCCGGCACCGTCAGATAATATGTAAATGTAGAATTTTCGTTGGGATAAGAGGCATGCGCCGAAGACAGCCGGTTTCTGACGCCGTTGACATCGATCGTCACCCTTCCTCCGTTCTCACTTTCCACATGGAATTCCAGAATCACAATCCGGTCCGTAACCGGCTCATCCAGCGTCATCTTCACAGTTCCGGATTTCTCCGCATCCACCTGTACGGTATCGCCCTCACGCCTGAACTCTATGCCGTCAGAAACCTCTGCTTTTGAAAACAGGGGTGTTTTCTCCTCCATTTTTGTTTCGTATTCCGGAAGATCGGTCTGCGTTCCGACGCCTGTCTCTGTCACAGTATTGTTCAGCAGGGCTTCCAGCGTCTGCGGGAACTCCAGCTGTGAAAACTCTTCCTCGCTGATTGTTTTTGTGCTCAGATAGGCAATCGGCAGCACATCATCATTTTCCGCCAGAACCGAATCGCCGTTCTGCGCCCTGACCTCATATCCCACCGGCACCTTGTCTGCCGTCGTCTGGAGATACTTCACCCCCATCAGATATTCCTGAAACGGATTGACCTCACACAGCATTGCGACTCTGTTGTTGATCCGGATCGGCATCCGCATGATATTGAAAAACCAGTTGGAATATTCTTCACTGGAAATCGAAGAGTACATAGTCGTCGTTTTCTGCCCGGGATACAGAAGCCGGTTGGCAGAAATCAGCGGCTCCTTCATCCCATCCATCCTGCCCCACGGATCCGACGCTACCGCCTCGGTCTTCCCGACGGAAAAGGGACTTACCCATTTCCCCTCCGCCACAAAATTGTCCTGCCTTGCCGTGTACACGGAACAGACCACCGGGGCGATAAGAAGCAGAGCATAAACCCGCCTTCGATTATAAAACCGAGCCAGACACAGCACCATCACCAGAAGCACGGCATCCAGAAGCACTCCGGACAGATACCTGGAATCCAGCCGTGCCGCATACGCCACAACGACCGCCCCAAACACCAGCTCCGGCCAGATCCTGATCTTCAGCTGTCTTTGGAGAAGCATCTTCAGGATTTCTGCCGACTGCAGGATCACAAGGGGAAGCAGCGGCATCAGAATTTTTGCTCTCGCATAGAGCGTCCCGTTCAGGATCCATGAGACTGCCGGAAGCAGAACTGCGGCAAGCAGAAGAATGCTGCGCATTCTGAGTTTTTTCACAGTCAGACCGGCCAGCAGTGCATACAGTGCAAACAGGGTAAGCCCCATCCCATAGGGACTGTACAGCAGTCCCTCCATGGACAGATCCGGCCGGAACAGTTCTGCCGGAGACAGGGACGCTCCCTGTCTCCGGTGCTCCAGCAGAATCAGCGCCGTGGGCAGAAGCAGCACTCCGGCGATTCCGATGGCCGCTGCCGCAGAACGCAGGTACAGAAACCACTTTTTCCTGTCCCTGGTCAGCTCAAACATTCTCCAGGTTGTAACAGCCAGCACAGTGACCGAATAGTAAAAACTGTTATAGATTACCAGCACAAGCATGATCGTAAACAGGGTATATCTGCCTTTTTTCACCAGCCCGGGCAGCAGCAGAAGCGCCAGCAATTCCCAGGGCATATAGTTGATAAACATAACCTGCCGGTGCGCCTGAAAAAAGCAGCCCGCCGTCATCAGCAGAACACTGCCGATAAACGCCAGATAAGGCTCCGTGTCATTCTGAATCAACAGCGCATAACACAGCAAACCTGACGCGAGCACACAGGCCATCATACATCCGATCAGAAGATATATCATGGGAACCTGCGACAGCAGGCATCCCAGCAGCACATCCGGCCGCAGATATCCATAATAGGAAAATTCATAGGCGCTGCTTCCGCCTCCGAGCCACAGAAAGTCAGGGAAGAGCGTCCCCTGGGAGAGACAGGCGTCCCGCATCGTCTCCGCCAGCGTGGCATGCTGGCTCATCCAGTCCGTATTGGATCCAAACACCGATCCCTCCGGTACAAACAGATAAATCAGTACAAAAAACAAGGCTGTCAGCAAAATCAGATAATACTTATGTTTTTTTAATCCCTGCAACATTTTTCCCGGCCTTTCCTTTTTACTCCGACAGTCACGGTATCCGGTCATGAAAAATTCTTTCGCGCCAGACCGGATCCCACATCCTGCACGCTATATCTTACATGCCTTTTCTTAAATTCATCTCTCACGATTTCAAAATATTTTCGAAAGAAATTCCTCCTTTTTTCTTACGAATTCTATAAATTTTCCGCTCCGCACGCGTGCGCGTCCCACGGGCGATTTTATATAACAGGAAACCGTGTTCCCTGTTATATAAAAAGAGCTGTACAGTGAATTTGTTTCACTGTACAGCTCCCTGCTGTCGTTATGAATCATATAATTTCAACCGCAGCCATTCCGGTCTCTGAATGGTTCTCTGCGTCTGATATGTAATCGGTCTGATCAGACAATCCGGCGTACTGCAAGAATCGTACGGTACGCGGCATTGCTGCTGATTTTGATACCGTCTTTCGCGTTGCTTGCATGTACAATCTGTCCGCCGCCCATGTAGATCGCCACATGGCCGTCGTAGCAGATAATATCGCCCGGCTGAGCTTCCGCATAGGACACTCCTCTTCCCTCAGATCTCATTGCGGAAGAAGAATGCGGCAGGCTGTAGCCGAAGTGAGCGTATACACTCATGATAAATCCGGAACAGTCCGCTCCGTTTGTCAGGCTTGTCCCTCCCCATACATACGGATTGCCGACAAACTGTACTGCATAATTTACGACATCCTGTCCGGTTCCGCTGGAAGGACTTACATTATCGGAAGTATCTTCTGTTTTTGAAGAATTATTCTTGTTGCTGTTTGTATTGGAATTTGTATTGCTGCTGGAATTCTGTGTGTCAGAGCTGCTGTTGCTGCTGGACTGGCGATTGGATTCAGCCGCCGCTTCCCGTGCAGCCTGCTGTGCTTCCGCTTCCTGCTGTCTCGCAGCTTCCTCCGCTGCTGCCTGTGCAGCCGCCTCTGCAGCCTGCTGCTCCTGAATTGCCTGGATCTGAGCGTTCTGCTCTTCGATCAGACTCTCATACTCTGCAGCCTTCGCCTGCATGTCCGCAAGCTGTGCATCGTAATCCGCAGAAGTTGCTTTCTTCTCTGCCAGCATATTCTGCAGCTGCGCCTGCTGCGCTTCCTGCTCTGCCTCGCTTGCCTCAAGCTCTGCCTTTTCCGTTGCCAGCTGGTCGCTGTAATCGCTGACCTGCTGAGTGATCTCCATGTATTTCTCCAGACACTCACGGTCATAGTCGTACATCTTCTGTGTATACTCCGCCTGGTTCAGGATCTCTGATAAATCCTCTCCGGAGAGAAGCAGAGACGCCCACGCGGTATTTCCGCCGTTCTCATACAAATACTGAATTCTGCTTTTCAGAGCCTCATACTGCTCTGCCTGATCCTGCTGTGCTGCTTCCAGTTTCTGCTGTGTCTCCTCGATTTCCGTCTGCTTGTTTGCAATATCAGTCTTCAGAGTTTCCACAGCCGCCATCGTTACAACCAGCTGTGCATCCAGCTCGCCGATCTGATTGGTGATTGCTTCCTTCTTGCTCTCCAGATCATTGATGGAATCCTGTGTCTCGTTTAACTGTGCGGTTGTCTGTGCTTTCTGCTGCTCCAGCTCGTCGGTTGACTTTGCTGCGCTGACGGTCATCACCTGCGCACTTCCGATCATCACTGTCAGCATCAGAGCAAGGATTTTTTTTCTCATTATTATTATCCACTCCCGTTTAACACTTATTAATCAACGTTATTTTTCTGTAACATTTTTGAAACACTTTTTTCAATTCCACTACATAATAGCACAATTTGAAGAACGTTGCAACCACCAATCTGATTTTTTTCTTAAGATATTTCCATGGAAATTTAACGTTTTATCCATCAGTCTGAAGCTGAAGCAGCTGCAGATCGTCCGTGTGTTCCAGAACCTCTGTTCCACGGAACTGGATCTGACCTTCTTCTATTTTTCCGATGATCTCCTGATACTGATCTTCCGTAAAATTCTGCAGCCGGGAAGTGTCCATCGTCAGTCCGACCCCTCCTTCTCTGATTCCCGCCGTTTCCGTTTTTCCTCCGTCAAATGACTCTCCGGCAACATCCTGCAACTCCTGCTTCAGAATCTCTTCATATTTATTTGCCGCGCTGATCACAACATTCGCAGATTTCTGAGATTCATCTGTGACGACGCCCAGCACATTTCCGCCGGTAAGCTCCGCGGCTTTTCTTACCATTGTTTCAAATGCGCTTCCGTCCGTGAAGATTGCCTGGCATCCCTCCCGGTACAGCTGCTCGGTCTCATTCATAAATTCGGGAGAAACCCCATCCGTTCCTCTTTCTTCATACCGGATCTGTACGCCGCCTTCCTCCAGCTGCATCTCCAAAGCCGCCTCCTGCGCCCCTTCCAGGAATCCTGCTCCGTACTCCTTCGCTCTGTCTCCGTCTGCGCCTCCGTAATAGGCAAGGCTGGTATACCCTTCCCTCACCGCCGCATAGCCTGCGAGAAATCCTGCCTCCTCACGGTCGAAAAGAATACACCGTGTGTTTCCCCGCAGTCTTGCTCTGTCGCTTCCGCCGGCATGCGGCTCCGCGTCCAGCAGCAGAAAACGGACGTCCCGGTATTCCCTCTGTGCCTCGTAGACTGCCGCGCCGGCCTCTTCTCCGTGGCAGACGACCACTTCCGCGCCTTTCTTTACGGCCTCATCAATCGCATCACGGCAGGCTGACGCGCTCTTATCCTCCGGAACGTAACAGCCGGTTTCCTCTCCCGTCTCTTCCCCGTATGCCTGAACGGTCTGCCAGACCGCCTGATTGACCGCCTGATCCTCCGTGCTGCCCCCGTCGGTGACAACTGCAAAGGTCACCGGAAGTTCCGTCTCTCTGCCGCATCCGCAGATTCCAAGCAGGACAGCCGCCGCACACAGGCATAAGCCCCTTTTCTTCATATTTTTCATGTCCCCTCTTCTGTATTCTGTAACGGCTCCATTCTGCCCGTACTGCGCAGCACAGCAATGCCGCTGCTGGTGCCCAGCCGGTCCGCTCCCGCTTCCAGGAACGCTTCCATATCCTCAACGCTTCGGATTCCTCCGGCCGCCTTGATCTTCACACCCTCACCGATATGACTGCGGAACAGGAGGATATCGGAAAGCTCCGCGCCCTTTGCCCCGAATCCTGTGGACGTCTTGATATAATCCGCACCAGCTCTCGTGACGCAGCCACACAGACGAATCTTCTCCTCCTCAGTCAGACAGCAGGTTTCGACGATCACTTTCAGAATATGTTCTCCCACAGCTTCCTTCAGCGCCCGGATTTCTTCCTCCACCCGGTCGAACATCCCGTTCTTTACATCCGACAGGTTAATCACCATATCAAATTCGTCCGCTCCGTTTTCCAGAGCCTCCCGGGTCTCCGCCAGCTTTGTTCCCGTGGTGGCATATCCCAGAGGGAACCCGATCACCGTACAGATCACCGGTTTTCTGCCAAACCGTTCCCTGACCCGTTTTACATAGCAGGGCGGAATACAGACGGACGCCGTACCGTACTGTATCGCTTCCTCACAGAGCTTTTGTATATCATCCCACGAAGCCGTCGCCTTCAGCTGCGTGTGGTCTATATGCCGCAAGATGTCTGTTGCATTCATTTTCTCTCTCCTCCGATGCAGTTGTCCCGCAACCGTTCCGCCAACCGAACGGTTACGTTGACTCATCCTTATCCCTGCCGGCGTATTCCCTCCGACAGCACTACAGTTTAGTATAAGCGATCTCTTCTGATTTGGAAAGAAATTTCTTGTTCTTCCATTTAAAATGTATCGAAAGGCAGGGGAAACAGCTGCTCCAATGTGTAAATATCATAATCCAGACTGCTGCGTCCCAGCACAACGGCAAAGTCGGAACCGCAGAATTCCCGCATCACCTGCCGGCAGATACCGCAGGGCGGACATACCTCCAGAACCTCCTCATCCTTTTTTCCTCCCACTACCGCAATAGCGCGAAAAGATCTCTTTCCCTCCGAAACTGCCTTGAAAAAAACAGTGCGTTCCGCACAGCAGGCTGCTCCGTAAGACGAATTTTCCACATTACAGCCGGTATAAATACTGCCGTCCGCACAAAGCAGCGCCGCTCCCACCTGAAACCCGGAATAGGGGGCATATGCCGCCTTCCTGGCCTTCAGCGCTTCTTCCAGCAGATATCCGTAATCCATTTTTACCTCCTTCTGACGCGTTCACTGCGTCGCCCGAATCACAGGAATGGTTTTCCGTTGCTTTTCAAGCCCACTCCAGCTTACAACAAAAACAGAATTTATACAATCAAAAAAGAGGATTTCCGGCGCTTTCGTCAGAAATCCTCTTTTCGCAACAGTTCAACCAGCTGAACTGTAACCTTTTTCTCTTTGTTTTTCAGAAGATGTTTACTCTCCAAACAGATCCGCAAGAATCTGCGCCGGGCTCATGTTCCGGTAACCGTCCAGATCGCTCAGCACAGAACTGCTCCATGTAAAGTGATTGACGCCTGTCATATAACTTCTGCTGGCCACTTTGCACCCGTAACGGCCATACGCCACAGGATAATATCTGCTCATATATTGCTCCGCCAGCTGAATCGCTTCACTGTTGGTACTTCCGCTCGACGATACCGATCCGCTGATCTGTACGTACTTGGGTGACGCATGCAGGATCACAATACTTCCGTCGCTGCACTGGCCGAGAACGATCCAGACATGGCCGCTCATACTCACCACATCTCCGGTCTGAAACTTCATAGACGTATCGTTTTCCACGTAAGAGCCCCAGCCCTTTTCGTAATAATATTTCGGTGTAATTGTAGATGTGGTAGTCGCCCAGGTCTGCATCACCTGATGAGCCGCCCAGCCCACATACCCGGAACAGTCAAGGCCGTTGCCATACTCATAACGGTGCTGCGTATAGTTATAGTCCTCATCCTGGGAATCGAAAAAACTTTTCCACTGTGGATTTACCCCATAACGGCTTGCATCTGCATCGTCATGACCGCCTCCCCAGATATACAGCGTATTGCCTACCGGAAGAAGCGCGTTCTTCAGAAAGTTCTTAATCGTTCTGACGCCAACCTGAGCGTCCATCTGAGTTTCCACCAGATGCCCCTGGGAATCAAACACATAATGTACACCGTCAATCACCCAGGCGGTGTTCATCGCGGCGCCCCAGTCGCGGAAATAATAAGTATAACCGCCGATCTGATACCAGCCCCGGGCCATCCTGCAGTCGCTCTCGAAGTAATAAGTATTTTCCCCGTCATAAAACAGCATATCATGCATGGCGCCGCCCCATTCACGGAGATAATACCAGTCGTTTCCTTCCTGGAACCATTCCGCGGACTTCATTGTTCCGTCATCGTTCAGATAATACCAGTCGATTCCGTCTTTCAGCCACTGACCCTGCACGCGGGATCCGTCTGCGCTGATATAATAGTAGGTATCGTAGCCGGTTCCAAGATGCAGCCAGCCCTCTGTATCGTAAAGGGCACACTGGGTGTCGTAATAATAATACTTTCCGCTCTCCTGCACCCAGCCTTTCGCCAGCGTTCCGTCGCTGTTGGCCTTGTACGTCTTCCCGTTCACCTGGAACTTCATATCGTACATCATGCCGCCCCAGCTGCGGAAGTAATAGGTATCTCCCTGATAGGTGAAGAACTGATTATACATCATCCCTCCCCAGTCACGGAGGTAGTACCAGTCGATTCCGTCCTTAAACCATTCCCCGGACTTCATCGTTCCGTCATCGTTCAGATAATACCAGTCGATTCCGTCTTTCAGCCACTGACCCTGCACGCGGGATCCGTCCGCATTTATGTAATAATACTTTCCGTTCAGGTTCAGCCAGCCTTCCTGACGGTAGATGGTGCCGTCCGCCTGCATATAGTAATACTTTCCGTCGATCAGTGTCCAGCCTTCACTGTAAACCACTCCGCTGCTGTCCGCCGTATACCATTTACCGTTGACCTGGAATCTTCCGCTGTACATCATGCCGCCCCAGCTGCGGAAATAATAAGTATTTCCTTTATAGGTAAAGAACTGGTTATACATCATTCCGCCCCAGTCGCGGAGATAGTACCAGTCGATTCCATCTTTAAACCATTCCCCGGACTTCATCGTTCCGTCATCGTTCAGATAATACCAGTCGATTCCGTCTTTCAGCCACTGACCCTGCACGCGGGATCCATCCGCACTGATATAGTAATAGGTGTCATAAGTGGTTCCAAGATGCAGCCAGCCCTCCGTCTCATAACGGGATCCGTCGGCATTATAATAGTAATACTTTCCGTTTTCCTCCGACCAGCCGGTTACAAGCGTTCCGTCGGCGTTGGCCCTGTAGGTTTTTCCGCCGGCCTGGAACGTCATGCCGTACATCATTCCGCCCCAGCTGCGGAAGTAATAGATCTCTCCGTTATAAGTAAAAAACTGGTCGTGCATCATCCCGCCCCAGTCACGGAGATAATACCAGTCGATTCCGTCTTTAAACCATTCCCCGGACTTCATCGTTCCGTCATCGTTCAGATAATACCAGTCATCCCCGTCTTTCAGCCATTGCCCCCGGACCATCGTTCCGTCGTCCAGATAGTAATAATACTTTCCGTTTACCAGATTCCAGCCCGGCGCCCAGTCCAGTGTCTGGACATCGTTTTCCGTATCCGTGAGGCCTTGTTCCGACGGGAAAACGGAATTGTCCGGCGCCGGAACTGCCGGCGCTTCCCCTTCGCCGGAATCCTCCGGCGCCGGTGTATCTGTCACGGAAGCGTCCGGTTCCGCGGACGCCCGGTAAGGTTCCGGACTCTGTGCCGGTTCCGGAGTCACTGCCGGGGATTCTTCCGCCCCCTCGCTTTGCTGTGAAGCGGAGATTACATCTGATGAACCACTCTGTATACTGCCCGCACCGAAAGCCGGTACCGCAGCGGTCAGAAAGACCGCAGCAGCAACAGACAGCAGACCTCCCGCAAATACTTTATTGAGTTTTTTCTTTTTCATTTGTCGTTCCCTTTTCTTCCGTGCTCCTTTCCTTCCTGCTCTTTTTTCTGCAATTGTACAGCGGAGAAGGCGTTTCATCTGTCTTTTCCCCATACAATGGTCAGTATAGACCGTTTTTATAAAGTTTGCAATAAAAAGGGCTGATAAAATCACATTTTGACACATAACTAAAGTATGGAAGGATGCGGCCGAAATTCTGAAAACAAAAAGCTCCGCAGAAACCGGCACAGATCTTATGCCTGATTTCTGCGGAGTGTACTTGCTGATATTTCGTAGTTACAGTTCAGCTGACCGAACTGTTACGTTTCGTAACCGTTCAGCTCTGCAAAACGGTTACTCTGTCCGAAACATACGTTTCAGCCGCATATGTTTAAAACAGACCGGAAATTTTTCCGTTCTCATCCACGTCAATACGTTCTGCCGCCGGAACTTTCGGAAGTCCTGGCATCGTCATGATTTCACCGGTCAGAGCTACAATAAAACCAGCACCTGCGGAAATCTTCAGATTGCGTACGGTTACTTCGAAATCGGTCGGAGCTCCCAGCTTCGTCTGATCGTCAGTCAGGCTGTACTGGGTCTTTGCAACACAGATCGGACAGTTGCCGAATCCCAGGTCTTCCAGCTGTTTCGCCTGTTTCTGCGCATTTGCAGTGAGAACAACTTTCTTTCCGCCGTATACTTTCTGAACAATCTGATTCAGCTTGTCCTCGATGCTGCCTTCCAGCTCGTAGGCATAGGTAAACTGATCGTTCGGCTCCTCGCACAGACGAATTACTTCCTCTGCCAGAGCAATACCGCCTTCGCCGCCCTTTGCCCATACTTCAGACAGAGCAACGTTTACGCCCAGTTCCTTACATTTCGCTTCCACAAGATCCAGCTCAGCCTTGGTATCGGTCGGGAATGCGTTAATTGCAACCACACATGGCAAATGATATACGTTTCTGATATTGCTTACATGTTTCAGCAGGTTTGGCATACCTTTCTCCAGAGCCTCAAGGTTCTCATGATTCAGCTCAGCCTTCGGTACCCCGCCGTTGTATTTCAGCGCTCTCACGGTCGCTACGATAACGACTGCGTTCGGTTTCAGTCCTGCCATACGGCATTTGATATCCAGGAATTTTTCAGCGCCCAGGTCTGCGCCGAATCCTGCCTCTGTGATCGCGTAATCGCCAAGCTTCAGAGCCATCTTGGTAGCCGTTACAGAGTTACATCCATGGGCGATGTTCGCGAACGGTCCGCCATGTACGATTGCCGGTACATGCTCCAGGGTCTGTACCAGGTTCGGTTTCAGAGCGTCTTTCAGCAGTGCGCACATTGCGCCTTCTGCGTGCAGATCGCCTGCCGTTACCGGTTTCTGCTCGGAAACTTTTCCGTAGGTATATCCAACGATAATTCTGGACAGTCTCTCTTTCAGATCCTTGATGTCGTTTGCCAGACAAAGAACTGCCATGATCTCGGAAGCAACGGTGATATCATAGCCGTCTTCTCTCGGCACTCCGTTGGTTCTTCCGCCAAGTCCGTCTACAATGTTTCTCAGCTGACGATCATTCATGTCCACGCATCTTCTCCAGGTGATTTTCCGCGGATCGATGTTCAGCTCATTTCCCTGATAAATATGGTTGTCCAACATTGCTGCCAGCAGGTTATTGGCTGCGCCGATTGCGTGGAAGTCGCCTGTAAAATGCAGGTTGATGTCTTCCATCGGAACAACCTGTGCGTATCCGCCGCCGGCTGCTCCTCCCTTCACGCCGAATACCGGTCCCAGGGACGGCTCGCGAAGCGCTACCATTACGTTCTTTCCAAGTTTCTGCATCGCGTCTGCCAGACCTACAGTGGTCGTGGTCTTTCCTTCACCTGCCGGAGTCGGGTTGATCGCAGTTACCAGAACCAGCTTTCCGTCCTTTTTATCTGTCTTCTTCAGGAAATTGTAATCGATCTTCGCTTTGTACTTTCCGTACTGCTCCAGGTATTCTTCATCAATCCCTGCTTTCTCTGCAATCTTGGTAATCGGCTCCATGGTACATTCCTGTGCAATTTCGATGTCTGATTTGTAGCCCATTGTTATCCTTCTCCTTTCATTGTCCGCTTCAATGACGAAAAAAAAGCAACAAATGTAAAAGCTGTTACACTTGTTGCCCAGACGGTCGGCCCTTTCTGAGATTCTGCCTCCCCGGTGGTTTTCCACGTCGATTCCGTCAGTCAACAGAACTCCTTTGTTATGAAGTCATTTTAGCACATACCGTCAAATGTTTCAATTGCCAAATAAAAATTTAACAATTTTTGGACAAAACGCAAAAACAATTTACGAAACTTTGTTGATTTTTCGGAGGCTTCCGGTCTGTCCCCAACAATTTCCCACAGCCGGCTGCGCATGCGCTCCACAGGAGGGAACCATTGCCGGTTTCCGGTCGTATGATCACGAAATAGCGTCAGAAAATTTGTTGATGTTGCACAAGTTGTTGGTGTTTTGAGAACGTCTGTGTTATACTTATAGCATCAAATAACAGTACTGTCAGTCACACACACTGGGGCAGAACGCTGCCATCATTGACTGACACTGAAGAAAGGAGTGTTGTATTCTATGGAGCAAAAGCAGATTGTCGCCCGCGTGAAAGGGATTCTGGAAGTGGACGGCCTGCGTTTTAAAGATCTGGACGGCACCGGCGAACTGAAGCCCTATGAAGACTGGCGTCTTTCCCCTGAGGAGCGTGCCAGAGATCTGGTAAGCCGTATGACCGACGAGGAGAAAGCCGGTATGCTGATTATCAACAGCCAGCCGATGGGTATCTCAGCGAAGCCCGGTCAGCCCACCAGCCACAACGGCGTGCTGGGCGAGGCGCATGAGGAAGTTATGGTCCGCGGACACAAAAACATGCAGTATCCGACGACCTATAAACTGGCCACCAGGCATATCCGTCATTTTATCGTACGTGAAAATGCTTCCGCCGGTGAACTGGCAGAATGGGTCAATGCCATGCAGGAAGTCTGCGAAGGTACCCGTCTCGGCATTCCCTGTCTGGTAACTTCCAATTCCAAAAATGAAAGCGCCGACGTAAATTACAGCGCCGCAGAGGAGACGAACAAATTCACCACATTTCCCGGAACACTGGGACTTGCCGCTTCCAGGGATATGGAACTGATCGATCAGTTCGCAAAAATCGTACATGACGAATTCTATGCGGCAAATCTCCGCAAAGGTTATATGTATATGGCAGACTGTGCCACAGATCCCCGCTGGTTCCGGACCTATGGAACATTCGGAGAGAACCCGGAGCTGATCTGTGATATTATTACCCGTATCGTTCACGGCATCCAGGGCGAAACGCTGGATGAGAACAGCGTCGCTCTGACCACGAAGCATTTCCCGGGCGGCGGCGCCCGGGAAAACGGATTTGACCCCCATTACGCCAAGGGCAAATACAACTGCTACGCGACGCCGGGAAGCATGGAGACCTATCATCTGCCCGGATTCCGTGCAGCGATTGCGGCGGGAACCTCCTCCATCATGCCTTATTACGCGATTCCTTCCAATGAGAAATCTGCATTCCCGCAGAATGGATTCGATAAATTTGATGAGGAAATCGCCTTTGCCTACAATAACCAGTTTATCAACGGCACACTTCGCGGGGAACTGGGCTTTGACGGGATCGTCAATTCCGACACCGGCGTTCTGTCCGGTATGGCCTGGGGCGCAGAGGAATACTCGAAAGCCGGACGGGCAGCCAGAGTGCTGAAGGCCGGCACGGATATGGTATCCGGAGAAGATGATCCGACGCCGTTCCTGGAAGCCATCCGCAGCGGATTTGTAGATACGGAAACCGTAGACCGGGCGGTCTGCCGCCTGCTTGTGGAATTCTTCCGTCTGGGTCTGTTCGAGAATCCTTATACGGACGCAGCCGCAGCCGATGCGGCGGTCAACACAGAAGAAAGCCGCGCGCTGGCTTACCGGGCTCATCAGGAAAGTGTCGTTCTTCTGAAGAACCATGATTCCGTGCTTCCGCTGACGGCAGAAAAACTTGCGGGCAGAAAAGTATATGTGGAAATGATGATGCGCACAGAATATACAAAGGAAGAAAAGGAAAACCTGCCGATGACAGGCATCGAGATCACTCCCGAGCAGACCATCGCCGCTTTCGCAAAGGCAGTCCGCGAGGATCACCCGGACTGGACGTTCGTGAACGACTATCACGACGCCGACGTGGCGCTCCTCCTGTTGAAACCTACCAGCGGAAGCTACTTTGCGGCAACGGAGGGATATCTCGAACTGAATCTGTGCAAAGAAACCGGCATTGATGTGGAGCACATTCGTGCGATCCGGGAAGCTGTCTCTCAGGTGGTCGTTCATGTCAATCTGAACCTGCCTTATCTTCTGGGCAACGTGGAGCCTCTGGCTGATGCTGTCACCGTTGGCTTCGACACCTTCTCCAAAGCTGCGATTGATGTAATCAGCGGCGCGGCAGAACCGGTGGGACGGCTGCCCATCACTCTTCCGGGCAGCGATGCGGCCATCGCAGTGGACGACAGCGGCGTTTGCGCAAGCCCCAACGACGTACCCGGCTATGACAAGGCAAAATATATGAAAGACGGCCTGACCTACGCTTACAAAGATGCAGACGGCGGCGAATACCTGTATGGGTTCGGACTTACCTACTGATCCCGTGCAGGATTCCAATACATATTTAATAAGGAGGATTTTTTTCATGGTAAATTTAAAAGCAAAACCGTATTACCTTTCCGACGAAGACATCAAATGGGTGGAAGATACCATCGCCGGAATGACCGATGAGGAGAAAGTCGGACAGCTGTTTGTCAACATGGTAAACGATTTCACACCGGAAGGAATCAAAAAAGTAGTTGATACCTATCATCCCGGCGCACTTCGTTACCACAACAAATCCGCGGAAGAGCTGTGGGATATGGTCAATACTTTCCAGAGCTACAGTAGAATTCCGCTGCTGGTGGCTTCCAACTGTGAAGCAGGCGGAAACGGCGGCGTAGGCGGAGGAACCGGCGTATCCTGCGGCGCAGCGACCGCGGCTTCCCGCAATCCGGACGTTGCATACAAAGCGGCGAAAGTCGGCGGCACCGAGGCGATGGCAATCGGTTCTAACTGGAATTTCGCTCCGATCGTCGACCTGCTCCAGAACTGGCGCAATACGATCGTACAGACCCGTTCCTTCTGTGCTGACCCGGACCGTACCATCGAGTACGCGAAGGCTTTCATCAAAGGCACGGAAGAATGCAATATGGCCACCACCATCAAACACTTCCCGGGCGACGGAACCGAGGAAAACGACCAGCACCTGATGATGGGCGTTAACGATCTGGACTGCGACACCTGGATGGCTACTTTCGGAAAGGTATACAAAGAGCTGATCGACGCAGGCGTAAAAACCATCATGGCAGGACACATTGCTCAGCCGGCATGGCAGCGCAAGCTGGCAGGCCGTGATCTGGACGACCACGAGATCCTTCCGGCAACCCTCTGCCCGGAACTGATCACCGGACTCCTGAAAGAGACCCTTGGATTTAACGGTCTGGTAGTGACCGATGCCAGCCATATGATCGGTATGTTCGGCGCTATGCCGCGTTCACAGCAGGTACCGGCTGCAATCGCAGCAGGCTGCGACATGTATCTGTTCTTCAACGATATGGAAGAGGATTTCGGATATATGATGGCCGGATACAAGAACGGCGTGATCACCGAAGAGCGTATGCAGGATGCTTTGAGACGTATCCTCGGCGTAAAGGCAAGCATCGGTCTGCACAAAAAACAGGCAGACGGAACCCTGATGCCGCCGAAGGAAGGAATCAGCGTAGTCGGATGCGAAGAGCACAAGAAAATTGCAAAAGAGTGCGCAGACCAGTTCATCACTCTTGTAAAAGATACCCAGAACATGCTGCCGCTGAATCCGGACAAGCAGAAACGCGTACGCGTTTATTTCCTGGAAGGCGACGGACGTGTGGTAGCCGGCAAACTGATCAAAGACGACTCCGGCGCAAAGACCAAAGCATACCTGATCAGGAAGCTTGAAGAGCGCGGCTTCATCGTAGAAGACGGAGATGCCGTTCCTGCAAAGGGAAGCATGGAGAAATTCATGGAAAACACCGATGCAGTTCTGGTATTCATCGACCAGGTCGGCTTCGCTCAGTACAACACCATGCGTGTAAAATGGACGATGCCGGGCCAGCAGCCCTGGTATGTGCGTCAGGTACCGACTGCATTCATCAGCCTGTATCTGCCGAACTACCTGATCGACCTGACCATGAGCCGTACCTATGTAAACTGCTATCAGGATACTCCGCAGGTTCTGGATTCCCTGATTGAAAAACTCTGCGGCGACAGCCCCTTCCAGGGTACTCCGGAAGAGAACGTATGGTGCGGACGCTGGGATACCAAACTTTAATTCTTGTATAACGGTTCCGCCATCTGAGCGGTTACGGCATGCGCCGTTTTCCTGTCACAGGGAACGAAGTTTCCTGTGGCAGAAAAAACCGGGGCCCGAAAGAAACTGTTTTCCGTTCTTTCGGGCCCCGGTTTTTCTGCGCCATGCGCCGCAGGCTGTTCTGTCTCAGACCCTTCTCTACAGGTTCCGAAACACCCACAGATCCCGGATCTGGCTTTGTATACGATCAAACTCCCACAACTTCTCAGAATTTCCCCTGTTATTCGGATCGTTCACCCTGATCTTTCCGTTTTCATAACCGGTCAACACGATAAAATGTCCGGTAGTCGTAAAATCTCCCGGTCCCATAACCGCCACAATCGGATTGTTTACTTCCAGATTCGCAAGAATTCTCTCCTCATCCAGAGGAATCTCCGTCACATCAAATCCCAGCTCTTTTCCTCCCTCCGAAAAGAGCGCCCAGGCGGAACCGCTGCCCTCCACAGCGTATCCGTGGGAAGACGCAAACTCTCCCATCCAGCGGGGCGTCATGGATGTGTCCCCTGTCAGGTAAATCGCGACCATGGAAAGACAGGTAGGGCCGCAGCCGGACAGACCAAAGAGATTTCCCGCGTACTGTCCATATCCCCACCGCTGATCCCACTGCATCAGAAGCGGAACCGACGAGGTATCCAGGCCGCTCAGATCATCCGACGGAGGGTTGTCCTTCATCAGAGGATACTCAAAGACAAACTGCTCCGTCTCCGGATTGCGCTCATACAGCTCCACCAGCTTCTCCGGATAATCCGACGCGGAAAGTCCATGCCCCCGCGCATACTGCTGAAGTCTCGCGGAAGATCCGCCCAGCGCCAGCGCATTTCTAAGCCCTGATCCCAGCGGCGTGCCCATCAGCGCCGCCAACGCCAGCACACAGATCAGAACCAGCGAAAATAAACGCCTCCGAAACCTTCTTTTTCGTCCTTTCTTTCCGGAACGCGGAATCACGGCCGTTCCCCTTCTCCTGTCCCGCAAGTCCACATGCGTCTCCCTTCTTCTGGTCTGCGAAACCACAGCAGTTTCTCTTCTTCCGTCTGTATGTCTCATCTCCACCCATCCTTTCTGCGGTAACCATTCAGCCTGCTGAACGACTGCAACTTCTGCATGCAATTATCTTATCAGAAAGGTCTCTGTTCTTTTCGCAGATTCTCCCACAAAAACCCCTGTTTCCTTTCACAAAAGTTTTAAAATTTTCTTAATCTCCCCTCCCTTAACAGAAAAACAGCGCGTCTTTCGCTATGATACCGTCAGACATCCGCGAAAAACGCGCCGAATCTTCTTTTTTTCTGTAACAGTTCAGCAGGCTGAACTGTTACGTCTTTCTCTTTACAATACAACCGTAAACGTCACTTGTCCGTCGGAGCTCTCCGCTGAAATCGTCCCGCCGTGCAGCTCCACAATCTCTTTGGCAATGGCCAGTCCCAGTCCCGCGCCGCCGCTTCGGGTTGCCCTTGCGCTGTCCAGGCGGAAAAACTGATCGAAAATTCTCTCCAGCTTATCCTCCGGAATGGTGACCCCGAAATTCTGTACGGTCAGGCGCAGCCTCTCTTCCTGCCGGCGCAGGCAAAGATTGATCTCTCCGCCCGGCTGACTGTAACTCACTGCATTGCGCAGCAGATTATCAAACACCCTCTGCAGCTTGTCCGGATCACACTCGTAAAAGACATCCGGCGGCATATCCAGTCTGCACTCCAGTTTCTTCTCTGCCAGCATCGGACCGAATTCAAACACGGTCTGTTCCAGCATTCTGGACAGATTGATTTTTCTCAGTTCCAGGGTCAGATGGGTGAGGCTGAACCGCGTAATCTCAAAAAATTCATTGATCAGATCCTCCAGCCGCTCCGCCTTATCCAGAGACACGGACAGGTATTTTTTCCGCAGCCGCGGCGAAATCTCTTCCTCGTCGTTCAGCAGCGTCAGATACCCGATCACGGATGTAAGCGGCGTCTTCAGGTCGTGCGCCAGATATACCACCAGATCGTTTTTCCGCTGTTCCGCTTCTCTGGCCGCTCTCTGGCTGTTCTGAATCTGTAGGCGGACAGAATCCAGATACACCTCCAGCGGGCGCAGTTCCTCCGACAGCGGAGTCTCCTGTTCTTTTCCGAGAAAAAGATTTTCCGAGGCCGTCACCAGTTCGTCCAGATAGCCGCAGGATTTCTTCAGATAATAGCAGCCCAGCGCCAGCGCTCCGCCGCCGGCATAGACGGGGAGAAGGAAGGCCCAGAACCGTTCCGCCAGATGGACCAGCTGATAAAACGTCTCATATCCATACCAGATACG
>ERZ1643246.168-NODE-168-length-85423-cov-13.334950_pt1 | contig 85423 bp, 82 predicted proteins | sample MGYA00579265_ERZ1643246 | MGnify/ENA primary metagenome ERZ1643246 (study PRJEB29033, sample SAMEA4952261) | chicken gut metagenome | biome: Broiler Chicken; feature: Gastrointestinal Tract; material: Caecum | place: Ireland | collected 2018 | study: Broiler...
CGGCGGGAGCGCCCCCCTCAGGGATGTCCCCCCGGAGGGCCAGCACGTTCTGGATCCCTCTGGCCTTCAGCTGCTCCAGCACCTGGGCCACATGTGCCCGGGTGGAGGAGGCGCAGGTCAGATGGGCCAGCACGTCCACGCCATACTGATCCTGGATGCCGGCGGCGATGCCCACGGTATAGTCGCTGGTGCCGCCGCCAGCGCCGTAAGTGACGCTCATGAAATCGGGCCGCAGGGCGGCGATCTCCTGGGTGGCTTTGGCCACAGACTCATAGGTGCCGCTGGTCTTGGGGGGAAACACCTCAAAAGAGAGGGTAACCTTGTCCTGTTTGAGCTTGTCAATGATCTTCATGGGAAACACTCCTTGTATCGTGGGTAACAGCCTCCGCTTTGGGGGGCATGGGTGGGAAACGCAGTCTGGTCAGGCAGAGGACAAACAGCGCCGAGCTGATGGCCCAGGTCAGGGGATAGGCCCAGTAGACCACCTGGATGGAGGGAATGACCCGGACGGTGAGGGTGATGTAGGTGATACGCAGGGCGCACCACACCGAGAGCATAATGGTCATGGGGACAATGGGGCGTCCCATGCCCCGCATGATGCCGGCGCAGCAGTGGGAGAAGGCCAGCAGAAAGTAAAACAGGGAGACGGTGTGGGCGTAATTGACCCCGAAGGCAATTACCTCCGGGTGGTCGTTGAAGGCGGACACCAGAACGGGGGAGAAAACGTAAATGCACACCCCGATGCACTCCGCCAGAATGGGGCTGCATAGCAGCCCGAATTTGATCCCCGCCCGCACCCGGTCGTACCGCTGGGCGCCGATATTCTGGCTGACGAAGGTGGACAGGGCCAAGGCAAAACAGGTAATGGGAAGGAAGGCGAAGCCCTCAATTTTGCTGTAGGCGCCGCAGCCCGCCATAGTGGAGGAGCCAAAGGCGTTGATGTTGGCCTGGACGATGACGTTGGCCAGGGAGACCACCGAGTTCTGCACCCCGGAGGGGATACCCAGGGTGACCACCTGCCGGAGCATGACCCGCTCAAACCGTACCCGATGCCAGCGGATGCGGTAGCTCCGGCCGGTACGGGTCAGCCGTCCCAGCGCCAGGCTGGCGCAGAGGATCTGGCTGAGGATGGTAGCCAGGGCGGCGCTGCCCACCCCCAGGCGGAATACCGCCACGAACAGCAGGTCCAGCACTACGTTGGTGAGGGAGGCCAGAATCAGGTACTTCATGGGACTGCGGCTGTCTCCCACCGACTGAAGGATGCTGGCGGCCATGTTGTAGAGCACCACCGCGCTGGAGCCCAGAAAGTAAATGCGGAAATAGAGGATGGAGTTGGCAATCACGTCGGATGGGGTGCCGATCCAGCGCAGAATCTGGGGGGTGAGGATGACGCCCACCACGGTCAGTACCGCCCCGGCGGTGATGCCCAGAGCCACCGTGGTGTGGACCGCCCGCTCCACGTGCTCGTCGTCCTGGGCCCCGTAAAACCGGGCGATCAGCACCCCGGCCCCCATGGACAGGCCGTTGATAAAGCCCACCATTAGCAGAATCAGGCTGCCGGAGGAGCTGACAGCGGCCAGAGCCTGTTCCCCGATGAATTTTCCCACAATCAGGGAGTCCACCGCGTTATAGAGCTGCTGAAACAGATTGCTGAGAAAGATGGGCAGGGCGAAGGCCAGCATTTTTTTTGGTACGCTGCCTACCGTCAGCAAGTTTTGATCCGCGTCCGCCATGACTTCCACCGGCTCCTTGTCATTTTTTAGTGCATACCCTTTATCATACCATTGCTGGGGAATTCACGCAAGAGTCAATGAACTGCTTGACAATGTCGATATGAACTGCTTGACAATGTCGATATTCGAGAATATAATGCAGGCAGAGGAATGTCGATATTCGAGAATAGGGAGGTGGGCCAAATGCCCCGGCCAAAATTCCAGACCCTGACCGAGCAGATGTACTACATCCTTCTGTGTCTCAGCAAGGAGTGCTGCGGCATGGACATCATGGAGCGCATCCCGGCCATGACGGGGGGACGGGTGCGGGTGGGTTCCGGTACCCTGTACAATCTGCTGGAGCAGTTTGCGGAGGCGGGGATGATCCGGGAGACCAAGGCGGAGGGCCGCCGGCGGAGCTATGTGCTTACCGATAAAGGGAAGGAGACCCTGTCGGGGGAGTACCGCCGTATCTGCGCCCAGGCCTGGGACTACCGGGCTGTATTCGGAGAGGAGGAGCAGCGATGAAGGACCGCAAGTGGGATTTTATTCCGTTTTCCTACTATGACCGTACCGGGATGGAGCGCCATCTGGAACAGCGGGCGGCTCAGGGCTGGCTGTTGGAGCGGATCAGCAACTTTGGCTGGTACTACCGGCGCATCCAGCCCGGAAAGATCCATTTCACCGTCACCCATTATCTGCGGGCCTCCCAGTTCGATCCGGAGCCCACTGAGGAGCAGCGGGAGTTCCACGACTTCTGCCTTCAGTCCGGCTGGAAGCTGGCGGCCGCCTCCGGGCAGATGCAGGTCTTTTACAATGAGGAGGACGACCCGGTGCCCATTGACACCGAGCCGGCCCTGGAGCTGGAGCGGATCGGGAAAATGATGAAGCGGCTTCTGCCCTTCCAGTTCATCCTGCTGGTTATTGGCTTCTGCACGGGGGGCTCCTGGCTCTGGTCGCTGACCCACCGCCCCATTGATCTGCTGTCAAGCGCCTACAACCTGGCCACCGGGGCCATCTGGCTGATGCTCTTTTTGTGGTGCGCCGCCGACCTGTTTCGCTACTTCACCTGGCGGCGCAGAGCGAAAAAGGCCGCTTTGCTGGGGGAGTTTGTCCCCACAAAGGGCTGCCACAAGCTGCTGCTGGTGGTGGCGGCGGTGACAGTGTTGGCCTTTGTTTATCTCTTTGTAGCTGACCGGACGCCAGGGTACCGGCTGATGTTGTTTTTGATGTTGGCGGCCTTTGCCTTGCTTTTTGTGGTGGTAAACGGGGTGAAAGGCTTTCTCAAACAGAAAAAAGTATCCAGGGCCCTTAACAGGAATGTTACCCTGGTGGTGGACGTGGCGCTGGCCTTTATCCTGATGGGATCCATCACCGCCGGGATGTTTTGGGGGATCCGAAGCGGCGTAATCTCCAGCATGAAGGAAATCACTGATCCGCCCCTGTCGGTGGAAGAACTGACCGGGGTGGAAGATGACCGCTATATCACGTCCATCCAGACGGACTCCACCCTGTTCCTCACCCGCCGGAACTTCTATCAGCACATCTTTTTCGACCAACTCCAGGCGGGGGAGAATCTGCCGTTCCTGGACTACACCATTGTGGACGTCCATATGTCCTTCCTGTACGGCTGGTGTGAGGAGGAGCTGCTTCACGACCGGGACGACTGGCGGGGGGACGATCCGGATACGCCCTACTACCAGTATGTGGAGATTGACCCCACTCCTTGGGGGGCGGAGCGGGCGTATCAGCTGTGGGTGGGAGGGGAGATGCCCTCCAGCACCTATCTAATCTGCTGGCCGGGGCGGCTGGTAGAGCTGGAACCCGACTTTGAGCTGACACAGGAGCAAATGACCCTTGCGGCGGAAAAGCTGGCGCCGTAACATGACAGAAAGAGCGGACGGCCTGGGGCCGTCCGCTCTTTCTGTCGTTATCCAATGGCCTTTTCCGCCGCTTCAATGACGTGGCGGGCCAGCACCGAGGTGGTCACCGCACCCACCCCGCCGGGAACGGGGGTGATGGCCTCCACGCTGTTTTCCGCCGCGGCGAAATCCACATCTCCCACCAGATTGCCGTCCTCGTCCACGTTGATGCCCACGTCCAGCACCACCTGGCCGGAGGCCAGACACTGGGCGGACACCGCTCCAGCCTTGCCTGCCGCCGCCACCAGCAGATCTGCCCGACGGCACTCGGCGGGCAGGTCGGCGGTGCGGGTGTGGCAGATGGTGACGGTGGCATGACGGCCCAGCAGCAGCATGGACACCGGTTTGCCAATGACCAGACTGCGGCCCACCACCACCGCCCGCTTGCCCTTCAGCTCGTAGCCGTAGTGGTCCAGGATCTCCAGGCAGGCTTGGGCGGTGCAGGGCGGGTATCCCGCGCCGCTGCCGGAAAATACCGCCGCCAGGGACCCGGCAGTGATGCCGTCCACGTCTTTGGCGGGGGAGAGGGCGGCGCAGATTGCGGCCTCATCCATGTGCTTGGGCAGGGGGCGAAACAGGAGACAGCCGTGGATGGAGTCGTCCCGGTTGATCTCCTCGATGACCTCCATCAGGTCGGTCTGACTGGAGGCGGCGGTGAGTAAATACTGCCGCACGGCAATGCCCACCTTTTCGCACCGCTTCAAGGCGCCCCGCTCGTAGGACAGGTCCTCCGGACGCTCTCCCACCCGGACGATGGCCAGGGTGGGGGTTATCCCTTTGGCAACCAGAGTCTGGGCCCGCTGGCTCAGCTCCTCCGTCAGGGCGGCGGCCACGGGAGCTCCCTTCCACAGCTGGGCCATTATGCCAACCTCCCCAGGATCACGTTGTATACCTGCCGGGCAATGGTTCCGTACTGCTCCACCAGGGCGTCCGTTTCCTCGTCCATGGCCTTGGCAAAAGTCCGGTCGGTCATGCTTTTGGTGTTCACCCGCACGTTGAGGGCGGCGCCATACAGGGCACTCTGGCAGAAGATCACACCGGTGCCCACGTCAGACAGCATCATGACGCTGCCCTTGTCCAGCATCTCCCGGTGGAGGTCGATGGCCTGACAGCTCAGCCGCAGGATCTCCATGGGGGTGGCGGCGGCGTCCCGGAGGCACTGCTCCATCACGGCCTCCCGGTTGGGGTCGTCCTTGGGAATGGCGTAGGCCTTGGACAGGGGCTCAAAGGCCTCGGCGTCGGCGTCCACCAGGGCCAGCAGCCGGGCGCGGATGTCCTCGGCTTTGGCCATGAGGGCCTTTACGTCCTCCTCTACCTCGGCGTACTTTTCCTTACCCACGGTGTAGTTGCCCACCATGGTACACAGGGCCGTCCCCAGGGCGCCCACCAGGGCGGAGGCGCCGCCGCCGCCGGGGACAGGGGCCTTGGAGGCCAGGGCGTCCAGAAAGCCTTGACAGGTCTGCTCAGCAGTATGCATAAAACGTTCTCCTTTCCTTAAAACAGCCCGGAAATTTTTCCGGTTTCGTCTACGTCCACCTTCTCGGCGGCGGGCACCTTGGGCAGACCGGGCATGGTCATAATGTCACCAGTGAGGGCCACCAGGAACCCGGCGCCGGCAGATACCTTCAGGTTGCGCACCGTGACGGTGAAGCCGTCTGGGGCACCCAGCAGGGTCTGGTCATCGGAGAAGGAGTACTGGGTCTTGGCCATGCAGATGGGCAGGCCGCCGAAGCCCAGGGCGGTGAGTTCCGCCGCCTGCTTTTTGGCGGCGGGGGTGAGGACCACCCCGTCCCCGTGATACACCTTCTTTACGATCTCCTCCAGCTTGGCCTCGATGGGCTGGTCCAGGTCATAGGCGAAGCGGAACTGGTTGGGGGCGTCGCACAGACGGATCACCTCTTCCGCCAGGGCCATGCCGCCCTCGCCGCCCTTGGCCCACACCTCGCTGAGGGCCACGTTGACCCCCAGCGCTCTGCACTTGTCCTCCACCAGCTTGAGCTCGGCCTCGGTGTCGGTGGGGAAGCGGTTGATGGCCACCACGCAGGGCAGGCCGTAGACGTTGGTGATATTCTCCACATGGCGGAGCAGGTTGGGCAGGCCTTTTTCCAGGGCGGTGAGGTTTTCCTTGCCCAGGTCGGCCTTGGGACAGCCGCCGTGGTGCTTCAGGGCCCGGACGGTGGCCACCAGCACCACTGCCGCCGGGTGGAGGTCGGCCAGACGGCACTTGATGTCCAAGAACTTCTCCGCCCCCAGGTCGGCGCCGAAGCCCGCCTCGGTGATCACGTAGTCCCCCATCTTGAGGGCCACCCGGGTGGCCATGACCGAGTTGCAGCCGTGGGCGATGTTGGCGAAGGGTCCGCCGTGGATGAAGGCGGGGGTGCCCTCCAGGGTCTGGACCAGGTTGGGCTTGATGGCGTCCTTCAGCAGGGCGGCCATGGCTCCCTCGGCCTTCAGGTCGTGGGCGGTGATGGGTGCCCCCGAGCGGGAGTAGCCCACCACCATCCGGCCCAGCCGGGCCTTCAGGTCGGACAGGCCGGTGGCCAGGCAGAGCACCGCCATGATCTCGCTGGCCACGGTGATGTCGAAGCCGTCCTCCCGGGGCACGCCCTGCATCCGGCCCCCCAGGCCGCACACGATGTTGCGCAGCTGCCGGTCGTTCATGTCCACGCACCGCTTCCAGGTGATGCGCCGCACGTCGATGTCCAGCTCGTTGCCCTGCTGAATGTGGTTGTCCAGCATGGCGGCCAGCAGGTTGTTGGCCGCGCCGATGGCGTGGAAGTCGCCGGTGAAGTGGAGGTTGATGTCCTCCATGGGCACCACCTGGGCGTAGCCGCCGCCGGCGGCGCCCCCCTTGACGCCGAACACGGGGCCCAGGGAGGGCTCCCGCAGGGCCACCACCGTGTTTTTGCCCAGCCGCCGCATGCCGTCGGCCAGACCCACCGTTGTGGTGGTCTTACCCTCCCCGGCGGGGGTGGGGTTGATGGCGGTGACCAGGATCAGCTTTCCGTCGGGCTTCTCCGCCCGGTCGGAGAGCAGCTTCAGGTCAATCTTGGCCTTGTATTTGCCATAGTATTCCAGATAATCCTCGTCCACCCCGGCCACCGCCGCGATGTCCCGGATATGTTTCATCTCACAGGCCTGGGCAATTTCAATATCGGACTTGATTTCCATTTCACATTCCTCCCCGCAGAATGAAAAGACAGGGGAGATGCCGGCTTGTACCGTCATCTCCCCTCCATTTCTCACAGTTTCCCTTGTGACCGGGACAGACTGCGCCCCGATGTTTCTGCTGTTATGGTATCATCCTTTCCCCGCCTTGTCAACCGGCGGCGGTTTACCCTCTGGCCTGGAGCAGCAGGGCTTTGGCCTCCTCCTGGGTGAGTAACCGTCCGGCGGAGACACCTTGCCGTCCACCACCAGGGCGGGGGTGGACATGACCCCATAGGCGGCGATCTGACCGAAGTCGGTCACATGGCCCACCGGCTCGGTCCAGCCCAGCTCAGCGATGGCCCGGCGGACGGATTCCTCCAGGGCGTTGCACTTGGCGCAGCCGGAGCCCAGCACCTTGATGCTGGCGTTGGCCTCCTCCGGCCCGGCGGCGGCAGCTTTCTTTTTTCCAAACAGACCCATTGATGTTTCCTCCTTATGCAAGCAGCAAAATTTGTATGAGATTGAACAGATAACCCACCAGAATGATCCCCGCCGTGCAGATAGCGATAAACAGCCCCAGCAGTCTGGGTTTCACCGCCTTGCGCAGCAGGATGAGGGAGGGCAGGCTCAGCGTGGTCACCGCCATCATGAAGGACAGGATGGCCCCCAGCTGTGCCCCCTTGGACAACAGAGCCTCCGCCACGGGAATAGTGCCGAAAATGTCGGCGTACATGGGTACGCCCACCACCGTGGCCAGCACCACCCCCAGGGGATTCCCGCCGCCCAGAATGGTTTCCACCCAGGTCTGGGGCAGCCAGTTGTGGATCAGCGCCCCGACTCCCACCCCGATCAGGAGATAGGGGAGCACCTTGCGAAAGGTGGACAGGGCCTGTTCCTTGGCGTAATTCAGCCGGTCCCGCCGGGTGAGGGAAGCGGCCTCCCCCAGGGCGGCCGGAGCGGTTTTGACCAGATCCTCCACATACTGCTCCATATGCAGCCGCTCGATCAGCGCCCCGCCGGCCACCGCCACCACCAGGCCAAAGACCACATACACCAGGGCGATTTTTACGCCGAATATACTGGTCAGCAGCACCAGACTGCCCAGGTCCACCATGGGGGAGGAGATGAGAAAGGAGAAGGTCACCCCCAGCGGGAGCCCGGCGCTGGTGAAGCCGATAAACAGCGGGATGAAGGAGCAGGAGCAGAAGGGGGTCACCGTGCCCAGCAGGGCGGAGACGCAGTTGGCCCCCAGCCCGTGGAACCGGCCCAGAATCTTCCGGCTGCGCTCCGGCGGGAAATAGCTCTGGATATAGGACACCAGAAAGATGAGGGTAAAGAGCAGAATGGTGATCTTGCATACGTCATAGATAAAAAAGTGAATGCTCCCGCCCAGCCGGGAGGAGAGGTCCAGCCCCAGGGCGGACAGGCCGGCGCCCACCAGGTCGCTGAGCCACTGCATCCCCAGCACCTGGGTTTGAATGAACTGCCAAACAGACATAAGAGACCTCCTGATAGATCAAAAATTTTTGATATAACCGGGGAAATTTTACCGCCCCGCAGGGGCGGTAAAAAGTCAGCTGGGGGGAAGGGGAGTGGTCAGCTGCCGCAGAAAGTCAATGGCCCGCTCGCCGCCGGTGGGATTCAGCCGGTAGTGGGTCCACTTTCCCTCCTGGCGGCTGTCCACCAGGCCGGAGGCGCACAGGATCTTCATATGATAGGAAAGCCCGGACTGGGTGAGCGACAGCTGCTCCAGCAGTACGCAGGCACACTGCTCCCCGCCGCGCAGCAGTTCCAGAATGGCCAGCCGGTTGGGGTCGCTGAGGGCCTTGAAGATCCGGGCCTGAACGCGATAAGCGGGGTCCAACTCCTCACCTCATATCAAAGAAATTTGATGTATGTATCATAGCATATGCGCATGCCTGTGTCAAGGTGCTATCCCCATCGGTAGCCGCATACCAGTCCGATGACGACGCCCAGACAGTCCAGATAGTCGTCGTCGGAGACCACAATATCCTTGTAGCTCAGGTTGGGAGCCACCAGCTTGGTGACGCCCCGCCGCCGGATCAGGCGGCGCAGCAGCAAAGCCTGGTTGAGCTGGTAGACGCCGTAGTCCTCCCGGCTGCCCATGCCCCGGCGGCAGAGCACCACGGAGCCGGAGGGATAGAGTGGCTCCATGCATCCGTCGCCCAGCAGCACGGTGAAGTCGGCCTGCCGGACGGCGGGGTCGGTCTCAGGAAGGAGGATGGGCCGCAGCGGGCGGGCCGCGCACCCGTCCAGAGTGGGGGCGGCATAGCAGAAGGTCCGCTTGACGGGTACGGTGCCTGCCAGCGCGCCGGCGGGTATCCGCAGCAGGCTGGCCATGGCGGCCAGGGCCTGTCTGCCCTCGCTGCTCAGCCGCCGGTACTGGCAGACAAAGTGCACCTCCTCCGCCGACAAATGGAACAGGCCCTCCTCCGTCTCCCCGCTGAAGCAGCACTCGGTGGGCAGCTCGTCATCCAGCAGATAATGGGTGGAGACCCGGAACACCCTGGATAGCCTGTCCAGATGTTCCGCCGCCGGGTGCTTGGTCTGGCCGGAAAAGATCTTGTTCAGCGTGCCTACCGGGATTTGAGAGAGCTGGGCGGCTTGTTCTGTGGTCATGCGGCAGCATTTCTTCAAATAGGCCAACTTTTCTACCATCAGGGACATAGTACCCCTCCTGTCCTCCGGTCAAAACCGGATGTGGTAAAAATTCCGGAGAAGCGGTCCAAAATGTGCGCCAGCCGTTGACATCCTGCGCGGAATACACTATATAGAATGCGTGGAGAGAGGGAGACACCATATGTGGAGGAGGTTGAGAACGGCAGCAAATGTGCGCAGCGGGCAAACGGCGGGGACCGTTTGGGGTATTATAGCATGTCCGTCATTCAAGGACGGTCGAACGGTGTCGATTGCCCGTGGAGTAAGGGTCCTGTTCGGAATTTATGTGAAATGAGGAGAGAGGAGATATGAAACACAACCGCATGATGTATCGGGTCTTTCTGGATGAGACCTCCCGGCCGAAAATGTACGGCATCCGAAGCCGAGGCGGGGTATGTGTCGGGCGGATTTCCACGGATTTTCAGGAAGTGAATCGTCTGGCGGAGTGCTGCAACAGCGCAGGACTCTCACCGGTGCATCTGGCCGACGTGGTGGAGGATTTCCGGCGTTCTTGAGGGGGAGCGAAAAAAGCCCTGGTCCACTCTTGACCAGGGCGCGGGAATCCAGTAAACTGTACACAAGGCAATCGGCTGAAAAAAGGTGAAAAAGCCACCCGCCAGGGTGGCTTTTTCGTTGTGTCCGGAGGAGAGAGGCAGATGAAAGAGAAAACGAACGGTGTCCTGTGCTTTTGGAAAAGGGAGCCGGTCCTCTGTATCTCGGCGGTGTGCGCGCTGGCGTCCGTGGCCCTCAACCCGCCCTCGGCGGCCTATCTCAACTATATCGACTGGCGGGTGCTCTCGCTGCTGTTCAGTCTGATGGCGGTGGTGGCCGGGCTGCAGGAGTGCGGTGTATTTGCGGTGTTGGCTCAGCGGCTGCTGAGCGGAGAGCGGCGGATGCGCTTTGTGACGCTGGTTCTGGTGCTGCTGCCCTTCTTTGTGTCCATGCTGGTGACCAACGATGTGGCGCTCATCACCTTTGTGCCCTTCGCGGTGCTGGTGCTGGGGCTGATCGGGCGGACGGAGCGGCTGATCTACATTGTGGTGCTCCAGACCATCGCCGCCAACCTGGGCAGCATGGCCACCCCGGTGGGCAATCCCCAGAACCTGTATCTGTACGCCAATTATGAGTTGACTGCCGGGCAGTTCTTTTCCGTCATGCTGCCCCTGTCCCTGGTGAGCCTGGCGGGACTGTCGGTGGCGGCCCTGTGCGTCAAGCCGGAGGGGATCCGGGTATCCTTCGCGGCGAAGGCCGAAATCCAGGCGCCGGCCCGGCTGGGCCTGATGGCCGGGCTGTTTGTCCTGTGTCTGCTGTCGGTGTTCCGGGTGCTGCCCTATCCCGCCCTGCTGGCGGTGGTGCTGGCGGCCATGCTCATCTTTGACCGGCCCCTGTTCCGCAAGGTGGACTACGGCCTGCTGGCCACCTTTTTCTGCTTCTTCCTGTTCGCGGGCAACGTGGGCGCCTGCCCGCCCATTCACGACGCCATCGCCGCGGCGATGGAGGGCCGCACCGCCCTGACCGCGGGACTGGCCAGCCAGGTGATCAGCAACGTGCCGGCGGCGGTGCTTCTGTCCGGCTTCACGGCGGACTGGCGGGGGTTGCTTATCGGCACCAATGTGGGGGGACTGGGCACGCCCATCGCCTCTCTGGCCAGCCTGATCTCGCTGAAGGGCTACCTGAAATCTCCGGGCGCCCGGCCCGGCCGGTATCTGCTGGTCTTTACGGCGGCCAACGTGGTGGGCATCGCGGTGCTGTGCCTGACGGTGTTTCTGCTGCCGGGCTGAGGAAGAAATTGAACTTGCTTTCTACCATTTTGTATAGTATAATAACATGCCCTATTGGGATTCGTTAACTTTTGGAACATAGAGAGGGTTCGGCATGAATCGTACATTGGAACATATCCTCCCGCGGGTGCAGAAACCCGCCCGTTACACCGGGGGAGAATATAACGCGGTGGTCAAGGACCGCCGCAGCGTGGACGTGCGCTACGCGCTCTGCTTTCCGGACACCTATGAGATCGGCATGTCCAATCTGGGCATGCGTATTCTCTACGGCGTCATGAATGAGATGGAGGGTGTCTGGTGCGAGCGGGTGTTCGCCCCCTGGCTGGATATGGAGGAGGAGATGCGCCGGGAGGGGATCCTCCTGTACGGCCTGGAGAGCGGGGACGCCATCTCCGATTTCGACCTGATCGGCTTCTCCCTGGGCTATGAGATGGCGTACACCAATGTGCTCAACATGCTGGACCTGGCCGGGCTGCCCCTGCGCAGCGAGGAACGGTGCGACCTGGCCCCCATCGTGGTGGCGGGGGGTACCTGCGCTTATAACCCGGAGCCCCTGGCCCCCTTCGTGGACCTGTTTGTGCTGGGGGAGGGGGAGGAGGTCAGTCAGGACATCATCCACCTCTACCGCAAGGCCCGGGACGAGTACTGGACCAAGGAGGAGTTTTTGGCCGCCGCCGCCCAGATTCCCGGGGTCTATGTTCCCTCTCTGTATGAAGTGACCTATGGACCGGACGGCACCCTGGCGTCGGTGACCCCGCTGGAGGAGGCCCCGGCGGTGGTGACCAAGCGGATCGTCCAGGACTTCAGCCACAGCTATTTCCCGGTAAAGACCATTGTGCCCTCCACCGAGATCGTCCACGACCGGGTGATGCTGGAGCTCTTCCGGGGCTGCATCCGGGGCTGCCGGTTCTGCCAGGCGGGGTACGCCTACCGGCCGGTGCGGGCCCGGGACCCGGAAATCCTCATTCAGCAGGGCATTGAGGCCTGCAAGGACTCTGGCTATCAGGAGATGACCATGTCCTCTCTGTCCACCAGCGACTACCGGCCTCTGGAGCAGCTGTGCGACGGCCTGCTGGAGTGGTGCGAGCCCAACAAGGTCTCCCTGTCCCTGCCCTCCCTGCGGGCGGACAACTTCTCCCTGGGCCTTATGGAGCGGGTGCAGCACGTGCGCAAGTCGGGGCTTACCTTTGCCCCCGAGGCGGGCACCCAGCGCCTGCGGGACGCCATCAACAAGAACCTCACCGAGGAGGAGATCCTCCGCTCCTGCCGCACCGCCTTTTCCGGCGGCTGGAGCAGCGTGAAGCTCTACTTTATGCTGGGCCTGCCCACCGAGACCGACGAGGATGTGCTGGGCATCGCCGACCTGGCGGAAAAGGTGTATCAGGCCTGGAAGGAGACCACCCCCAACCCCAAGCGGGGGGTGACCATCACCGTGTCCACCGCCTGGTTTGTGCCCAAGCCCCACACCGCATTCCAGTGGGAGCCCCAGATCTCCATGGAGGAGTATCAGCGGCGGGTCAAGCTGCTGCGGGACCACATGCGGGGCCGGTCCATCCGCTACAACTGGCACGACTCCCAGACCAGCTTTTTGGAGGCGGTCTTTGCCCGGGGCGACCGGAAGGTGGCCGAGGTGATCGAGACCGCCTGGCGCAGCGGCTCCAAGTTTGACGCCTGGAGCGAGGGCTTTGACTTTGACCGCTGGCTGGAGGCCTTCTCCGCCTGCGGGGTGGATCCGGCCTTTTACGCCAACCGGGTCCGGGACAAGGACGAGCGGTTCCCCTGGGATGTGACCTCCGTGGGGGTGTCCCGGCAGTTCCTGTGGCGGGAACGGGAGCGGGCCTATGCGGCGTCCACCACCCCCGACTGCCGGACCCAGTGCTCCGGCTGCGGAGCCAATCACTTCTGTCCGGGAGGGAAATGCGATGCATAGACTGGCCTTTTCCAAGGCGGACACCGCCAAATTTATCTCCCATCTGGATCTGATGCGCACCTTTCAGCGGTCCTTCCTCCGGGCGGGTATCGCTATCAAGCATACCGAGGGCTTTAACCCCCACGCCTTTGTCTCCATCCCCCTGCCCCTGTCGGTGGGATTTTCCAGCTCCTGCGAGGTGCTGGAGTGCCAGGTGCTGGACACCCCGCTGGACCAGGTGCCGGCCAGAATGAACGCCGCCCTTCCGGCCGGGATCACCGTCCAGCGCTGCTATGAGGGGACCCGGCCGGTCAAAGAGCTGAGCTTTGTCAATTATATCGTCACCATGGAGTATGAGGCGGGTGCGCCCTACGGCACGGAGAGCGCCATCCGGGATCTGCTGGCTCAAAAGTCCCTGGTGATGGAGAAGCGGAGCAAGAAGGCCAAGAGCGGCAAGGTGGAGGTGGACCTGATCCCCCTCATCCGTCAGGCCACGGTGGAGGAGCGGCGGGATACCATCTCTCTGGACCTGATCCTGAAGGCCCAGAACCCCGGCCTGAATCCGGAGCTGATCATGGCGGCCATCCGTCAGCATTGTCCCGACGCCTCCCCGGACTACGTGAGCTATCACCGCCGGGCGGTGCTGGACGAGAACCTTCAGCTCTGGGAATAATCGGCGTCAAGCGGCGGAGCGCCCGGAGCGCTCCGCCGTTTTTTCATGCCTCCCGCAGAATGTCCTCCAGCAGGTCGTCCACCTGGGGATAGGCCAGCACCGCCTGCCGGATGCCCAGATTGCGGGCCAGAAGGAGCTTTTTGCGGATGGAACCGGCGTCGTCGAACAGGACGAAGTGAGCGCCGTTGTCCCGGGCCATGTAGGTAAAGTAGTGGGCGCACAGCTGGTCGGAGAAAAAGATGGAGGGAGCCCGCTGCTCCAGCATGGCGTTTAGCGCCTCCCGGGACAGGGGGGTGCCCTGGCCGTCGGGGGAGGGGAGGAAGAAGTCCTCTGCCACCCGCTCCACCGCCAGCACCACCCGGCCCTGGCCGTACTGATTCAGCGCGTCCCGGAGCCGCTGGCTGAGCGAGCCGCCGGACAGGGCGGAGGAGATCAGCACCCTGGCCCCGGCGGTGTAGGAGCCGTAGCTCTCGGGCACGTAGAGGGGCCACCCCCGCTTTTGGAGCAGCTCCTCCAGCTCCCGGAGGATCTGGACCAGCAGCGGGAGGGGACGGCCCTCAAAGTCGCAGAGCACCCCGGTAAAGCCCCGGGCGGCGCACTCCCGCAGTACCTCCTGACAGAAAGGACCCGATTCTCCCCGACCGTCGAAACCGGCGCAGTCCACCGCCATCACCCCGCCCCGGATGGGGACGGGCAGACTGGCCCGGAACAGGTGGGGCCCGCCCCCGATACGGTAGGCGGCGTGGGCCACCGGCAGCCCAAAGCGGAGGGCGGCCCGGCTGTCTCCCGGCGGCGCGGTGAGGAGCAGATCAGATTTTCCTTGCATATTCCAGCAACCCCCTTGTCCATGGGATGAGAAATGTGTATAATTCTATGCGGAGCAAACCAGAAATAGACGAGGTGACACCATGGCCTTTCCCCTGACGGCCCACTGGGCCGGGCGGAGCATTTATGATATCGACCCCGCGGCCCTGGCCCGGCGAGGGATCCGCCTGCTGCTGGCCGACCTGGACAATACCCTGGTGCCCTACGGGGTGCCGGAGCCCACGGAGCAGGTGCGGGAATGGACGGCGGCGCTGGAGCGCCACGGCGTCACCCTGTTCGTTCTGTCCAATAACCGCCATCCGGAGCGGCCTGGCCGCTTTTCCCGGGCTCTGGGGGTCTCCTTTATCGGCCACGCCGGAAAGCCCAAGCCGGGCTCCTTTTACAAGGCCATGGAGCAGGTGGGCTGCACAGTGGAGGAAACCGCCATTGTGGGAGACCAGGTCTTTACCGATATCCTGGGGGGGCGGAACGCCGGGGTATTCACCCTGCTGGTGGAGCCCATCCGGCTGGCGGGCAATCCGGGGCGCTATCTGCGGTACGCCGTGGAGTGGCCCTTCCGCGCCCTGACGAAAAGGAGAACAAAACCACTATGAGCGCAAAATTCGGCCCGGCGGGCAACGCCGAGTCCTTTCCCTATAAATCCTCGGCGGAGGCCCCCCGCTGGCTGGCCGGACTGGGGCTGGACTGCTATGAGTACCAGTGCGGCAAGGGGGTCAACGTGGGGGAGGAGACCGCCCGGAAAATCGGGGCGGCGGCGCGGGAGGCGGGCATTGCCCTGTCCCTCCACGCCCCCTATTTTATCAATCTGGCCAACCCCGACCCGGACAGCCTGAAAAAGACCATCGGCTATATCACCGCCGCCTGCCAGGCGGCAGACTGGATGGGGGCCACCCGGGTGGTGATCCACTCCGGGGCGCTGATGAAGCGCACCCGCCGTCAGGCCCAGGACATCGCCCTGCACTCCCTGAAAGAGGTGGTGTCCGCCTGTGACGGCGCCGGGTACGGCCACATAACCCTGTGCCCGGAGACCATGGGCAAGATCAACCAGCTGGGGGATCTGGACGAGGTGCTGGAGCTGTGTACGCTGGATGAACGGCTCACCCCCTGCGTGGACTTCGGCCATCTGTACGCCCGCTCCCTGGGGGAGCTGGAGGGCCGGGAGGCCTGCGTGCAGATGCTGGACCGGATCCAGGCGGTGCTGGGGGAGGAGCGGGCCTCCCGCTTCCACAGCCACTTTTCCAAGATCCAGTTCACCCCCAACGGGGGAGAGAAGATGCACCTGACCTTTGCCCAGGAGGAGTTTGGGCCCGACCCCGCCCCCCTGATGGCGGAGGTGGCCCGCCGGGGCTGGAGCCCCACCTTTATCTGCGAGTCGGCGGGCACCCAGGCGGAGGACGCGCTGGTTATGAAACAGTTATATCAAGGGGCCCTGTAAGGCCGCTTATAGGAAGAAAGGAAGTCTTTTTGATGAATCATCTCAAGCAGATTGCCGCCAAGCTGGACGAGCATGGCCTGGACGCCATGCTGATCCTCAGCGATCCCGGGGAGTACTACGCCATCGGATTCCACGGCGAGGGCGCGGTGGTGGTGACCAAGAGCGAGTGCCGCTACTTCACCGACTCCCGGTATATTGAATCGGCGGAGAAGCAGGTGACCGGCGCCAAGGTGACCATGACCACCGCCTCTGCCGCCCAGAAGCCCCTGGTGGTCCAGGCGGTGGAGGAGCTGGGTATCCAAAAGATGGGCTTTGAGGACGGCTATCTGACGGTGGCCGCCTGGCGGGACTATGAAAAGGCCCTGCCCTGCGAGCTGGTCCCCGCCCAGCGGCTGCTCAACACACTGCGGGCCTCCAAGGACCAGGAGGAGATCGCCCTGATGACCAAGACCCAGGAGATCACCGACCAGGCCTTTGACGCCATCCTGAAATTCATCCAGCCCGGCATGACCGAGCGGGAGATCGCCGCCCGGCTCCAGTATGAGATGCTGTGCCGGGGCGCGGAGAAGATGAGCTTTGACCCCATCGTGGTGTCCGGTCCCAACGGCAGCCTGCCCCACGGCATCCCCGGGGACAAGCAGGTGCAGAAGGGTGAGTTTATCACCATGGACTTCGGCTGCAAGGTGGGGGGCTACTGCTCCGATATGACCCGTACCATCGCTCTGGGCGAGCCCACCGCGGAGATGCGGAAGGTCTATGACACCGTGCTGAAGGCCCAGCTGGCGGGTATTGCCAAGGCCAAAGCGGGCGTGCCCGGCAAGGAGATCCACAACGCAGCCGCCAAGGTCATTGAGGAGGCTGGCTACGGCCCCTACTTCGGCCACGGCTTCGGCCACAGCGTGGGCATCGAGATCCACGAGTCTCCCAACGCCAACAGCCGGGACGAGACTCCCATGCCCGTAGGGGCCGCCGTGTCCGCTGAACCGGGGATTTATCTGCCCGGAAAGTTCGGCGTTCGCATTGAGGATGTGCTCATTTATACCGCCGAGGGCACCGTGGATCTGACCAAATCCCCCAAAGAACTGATTATTCTGTAAAAAGCCTTGCAAACAGGGGAATAATAGGGTAAAATAGCTTAGCTGAATTTATGAATACCTGTCTGGAGGATGAATACCAATGCCTACAATTACTGCCAGTGATTTCCGCAACGGCGTGACCTTTGAGATGGACGGTCAGGTCATGCAGGTGGTGGAGTTCCAGCACGTCAAGCCCGGTAAGGGTGCCGCCTTCGTCCGCACCAAGATGAAGAACGTCATCACCGGCGGCGTGACCGAGACCTCCTTCAACCCCACCGCCAAGTTCGAGCAGGCCTATGTGGAGCGCAAGGACATGGAGTACAGCTACAACGACGGCGATCTGTACTACTTCATGGATCCCGAGAGCTACGACCTGGTGCCCATCGGCAAGGAGCTGCTGGGCGACAACTTCCGCTTCGTGAAGGAGAACATGGTGTGCAAGATCAACTCCTACAAGGGCAAGATCTTCGCCGTGGAGCCCCCCACCTTCGTGGAGCTGGAGGTCAGCGAGACCGATCCCGGCTTCAAGGGCGACACCGCCACCAACGTGACCAAGCCCGCCACCCTGGAGACTGGCGCCGAGATCAAGGTGCCTCTGTTCATCAACCCCGGCGACAAGATCAAGATCGACACCCGTACCGGCGAGTATCTGGAGCGCTGCAAGGCCTGAGATTGCCTGCTGACGAAAAGGAGAGCGTGCTATGACGATTTCTGAAAAGGTCGCATACCTGAAGGGTCTGGCCGAGGGCCTGAACATCGACACAGAGAAGTCCAAGGAGGGCAAGCTCATCTCCGTGATGATCGGCATCCTGGAGGAGATCGGCATGTCCATCGAGGACCTGGAGGAGAGTGCCGAGGCTCTGGGTGAGGAGATCGACGCCATTTCCGACGACCTTTCCGACGTGGAGAAGGTCGTGTATGACGACGAGGATGAGGACGACGACGAGTGCGGCTGCGGCTGCGACGACGACGATTTCTTCGAGGTGGAGTGCCCCAACTGCGGGGAGACTCTGATGATCGACGAGTCCGTGCTGGAGGAGGGCGTGATCCAGTGCCCCGGCTGCAAGCAGAAGTTTGCGCTGGACCTGTCCGACGAGTGCGGATGTGAGGATGACGACTGCGGCTGCGGCTGTGGTTGTGAGGACCACCACGAGGAGTAATCCGAATATGAAACGAGAGGGATGGCAGTTGGCCATCCCTCTTTTTCGATATATTTGTGAAAAATGGCAGATCCCATCCCTTGCGTGTCCGCCTTGTATCGTAGTATAATGAAGCGGCCGATTAGACTTGTTTAACTTTTGATAGGGCGGATGGAAAAAGCATGAACACGGAAGAGAGAAACAAGAGTCAACAGACCCTGGAGGAGGTACTTCCCGGTCAGCGGGGCACTATCCTCCGGGTGAGCAATGAGAACGGGCCGGTGAAGCGCCGGCTGGTGGATATGGGACTGACTCCCGGCACGGAGGTGACGGTCCGCAAGGTGGCCCCCTTTGGGGACCCGCTGGAATTGAATCTGCGGGGTTATGAGCTGTCTCTGCGGAAGGCAGACGCGGCCCAGATCCTCATCGCCACCGGCGAGGAGGGGGAGCGGCGAGCCAGGGCGCGCCGCCAGCGCATGGGTATGGTGCAGCATATTCCGGACGAGGAGACGCTGCGCCGCATGGACGCCGACCACGCCCACGAGGCGGCGGAGCACGGCGGGGAGCCGGATTACGCCAGCCACGACACCCGGGAGATGAAGCTGGCCCTGGTGGGCAACCCCAACTGCGGCAAGACCACCCTCTTTAACGCCCTCACCGGCTCCAATCAGTATGTGGGCAACTGGCCCGGCGTGACGGTGGAGAAGAAGGAGGGCAGGGCAGAGGTAGACGGCAAGCCGGTGACGGTGGTGGATCTGCCCGGTATCTACTCCCTGTCCCCCTACTCCATGGAGGAGATCGTAGCCCGGGACTTCATCGTGGGGGAGCGGCCCGACGCCATCATCGACATCATCGACGCAACCAACATCGAGCGCAATCTGTACCTCACCGCCCAGCTGCTGGAGCTGGAGCGGCCTATGGTGATTGCCCTGAATTTTATGGACGAGGTGGAGCGGCACGGGGATAAGATCGACGTGGAGGGGCTGTCCCGGTCCCTGGGCGTGCCCGTCATCCCCATTACCGCCCGGTCGGGGAAGAATATTCAGGAGCTGCTGGAGGTGGCCCACAATCAGATGCACGTGGGGGTCACGGTGGAGCCCGATGATCTGTACGACGGCTTCACCCACCAGATCCACCACAAGGTGGGCGAGCTGATCCACGACAAGGCCTACGCCGCCCATATCCCAGCTCACTGGGCCTCCATCAAGCTCATTGAGGGGGACTCCCTGGTGGAGCAGGCGCTGGGCCTGGACAGCGGCACCAAGGAGAAGCTGGAGGTGGTGTGCCGGGAATATGAGGGGGCTTATGACCTGGGCGACCGGGAGACCCTGATCGCCGACGCCCGGTATCAATTTATCCAGAAGGTGGTGGAGGGCTGCGTCAAGCGGGGCAGGCCCCTGGGCGCCCCGACCCTGTCCGACCGGGTGGACGTCATTGTGACCCACAAATTCCTGGCCATTCCGGTCTTTATGCTGATGATGCTGGCCATGTTTGCCCTTACCTTCGGCCCCGGCCAGGTGCTGGCCGACGGGGTGGATACCCTCATCGGCGGCTATTTCGCCCAGTGGGTGCGGGGTGTTCTGGCCGCCGCCGGTACCGCCCCCTGGGTGGAGGCCCTGCTGGTGGACGGCGTGATCGCCGGCGTGGGGGGCGTGCTGACATTCCTGCCCCAGATCGCGATTTTGTTTCTGTTCCTCTCCTTCCTGGAGGACTCCGGCTACATGGCCCGGGCGGCCTTCATTATGGACCGGCTGCTGCGCCGGTTCGGCCTGTCCGGCAAGGCCTTTATTCCCATGCTGATGGGCTTCGGCTGCACGGTGCCCGCTGTCATGGGCGCCCGCACCATGGAAAATGAGAAGGACCGCCGCATGACCATCATGCTGGTGCCCTTCATGTCCTGCTCCGCCCGGCTGCCGGTGTACGGCCTGCTCACCGCCGCCTTCTTCCCCCGGTACGGCGGACTGGTGGTGTTCTCCCTGTACTTCCTGGGGCTGATCTTCGCCATTATCTCCGGCGTCCTGCTGAAAAAGCTGGTGTTCAAGGGGGAGCCAGCCGCCTTCGTGCTGGAGCTGCCCCCCTACCGCCTGCCCACCCTGAAAAACATCGCCCTCCATGTATGGGAGAAGGTAAAGGGCTTCCTGGTTAAGGCGGGAACCCTGATTCTGGCCATGAGCGTGCTGCTGTGGTTCCTCCAAACCTTCGGCGTGGAAAACGGGGCGTTCGGTATGGTGTCCAATGCGGAATACTCCATCCTGGGCGCCATCGGCTCCTTCCTGGCCCCTGTTTTTGTACCTCTGGGCTTCGGCACCTGGCAGGCGGCGGTGGCCCTCCTCTCCGGTCTGATCGCCAAGGAGATGGTGGTGTCCTCCATGAGCATGTTCTACGGCTTTTCCGTCACCGCCAGCGGGGCGGCCATTGCCGCCGCCCTGGGCGGTACCTTCCAGAGCCCCCTGGCCGCCTACTCCTTCCTGGTGTTCGTGCTGCTCTACGTCCCCTGTGTGGCGGCGGTGTCCACTATCTGCAAGGAGATGAACTCGGTGAAGTGGACCCTGGCCTCCATTGGCTGGCAGCTGTGCGCCGCTTGGCTCGGGTCTTTCCTGGTGTACCAGATTGGCTCTCTGTTTTTGAGGTAAGCTTATGCTGAAAATTGCCATTTACATCGGGGTAGCCGCCCTCATTATCTGGGCGGCGGTTTACCTCATCTACCGGTTCCACCAGAGTTTGAAAGGGAAACGGGGCTGCGACTGCGGCGGCTGCTCCAGCTGTCCCCATACCTACTGCCGCCACCGGAAAACGAAATAAAAGGAGGAGCTCTCATGGACGAGCAGCGCAAACAGCTTCAGGACTGGATCAGCCAAAGCGGAAACATCGTCTTTTTCGGCGGGGCCGGGGTGTCCACCGAGAGCGGCATCCCCGATTTCCGCAGTGTGGACGGGCTGTATCACCAGCAGTACCAGTACCCGCCTGAGACCATTTTGAGCCACACCTTTTTTGAGGAAAATCCGGAGGAGTTCTTCCGGTTCTACCGCAACAAGATTGTCTTTCCCCATGCCAAACCCAACGCCGCCCACTTGAAGCTGGCGGAGCTGGAGCAGGCGGGCAAGCTGCGGGCGGTGGTGACCCAGAATATTGACGGACTGCACCAAGCGGCGGGCAGCGCCACCGTCTATGAGCTTCACGGCTCCGTTCACCGCAATTACTGCATGAAGTGCCATCAGTTTTATGATCTGGACTTTATGATGAAGGGTGAAGGCGTGCCCCGCTGCCCGGTGTGCGGCGGCACCATCAAGCCCGACGTGGTGCTCTATGAGGAGTCTCTGGACCAGGAGACCATCGAGGCCGCCGTGCTGGCTATTTCCCGGGCGGACATGCTCATCATCGGCGGCACCTCCCTGGCGGTATACCCGGCGGCGGGGCTGATCCGCTACTACCGGGGGAAAAAGCTGACCCTCATCAACAAGAGCCCCACCCCCTACGACAGGGAGGCCGATCTGGTGATCAACGCTCCAATCGGAGAGGTGCTGGGGGCCATTCAGGTATAACAGAAGGGCGTCTCAGAGACGCCCTTCTGTTTTTATTGAAAAACGATAAAATAAGTGGTATACTCTCCCCAAAGGAGGAGATACCATGGAAAAGACTGCCGTGCAGAAACTGGCGGGGGCACTGAAGGTGCTGGTAAGCATCACGTTTGTATGCAATTTACTGGTGCTGCCGCTGCTGGCCGGGCTGGCCCGGCTGAGGAGTCTGGAGGAGCTGACAGCGGGTATCAGCTATTTTGGGGCGGAAGGAGAGAAGGGCGGCATAATTATCCTGCGGCTGGCGGCCTATTTTCTGGCCTCCTGGCAGGAGATCTGGCTGTTGGAGGAAACCTACGCTCTGGTACTGACAGCCTTTTTATTGTTCTGCGGCGTGTGCACCGCGGTGGTGCTGTGGCAGGCCCGGCGGGTGCTGGACACGGTGCTGGAGGGCCTGCCCTTTCAGGAGAAGAACAGCAAAAGCCTCCGCCGCTCAGCGGTGTGTAGCTTCCTCATCTCCGCCGCTGCTCTGGTGCGGCTGATCTGGGGTCTGGCGTACTACCGCACCATTGAGCCGCTGCTGTCCTATAACGCCCTGTTTGTCCCTGTATTCTTTATGGCGGGGCTGCTCTGCCTGGTGATGTCTGCCCTGTTCCGGCAGGCAGCGGAGCTGAAGGCGGAAAACGATCTCACCATTTAGGGGGTGGAGCCATGCCGATCATAGTCAATCTGGATGTGATGATGGCCAAGCGGAAAATGAGCCTCAACGAGCTCTCCGCCAAAGTGGACATCACCCTGGCCAACCTGTCCATCCTGAAGAATAATCACGCCAAGGCGGTGCGCTTCACCACCCTGGAGGCCATCTGCAAAGCGCTGGACTGCCAGCCCGGGGATCTGCTGGAGTATGTGCCGGAGGAAGGGTCGAATTCTGAAACTTAGGGATGCATCTGTTCCGGGAGTATGGTATAATCGGGGCTGGTAAACTATGTAACAGGGAGGAACCGGGATGAAGCAAGATATGATCCTTATCTTAGACCTGGGCAGCGACCAGAACGCCCAGCTGGCCCGCGAGATCCGGGCGCTGGGGGTGTACAGCGAGATCCATCCCCACGACATTACGCTGGAGGAGCTCCATGCCCTGCCCAATGTAAAGGGCATCATTCTCAACGGCGGCCCCAACCGTGTGGTGGACGGGGTGGAGATCGACGTCTCCAAAGATATCTACAACTGCGAGGTGCCGGTGCTGCTGGCCGACCACAAGGGGGACGCCCCCTGGCCGGAGGACCTGGAGGCGCGCAAGCAGGCGCTGTCCAACTTTATCTTTGGCGTGTGCGGCGCGCAGGCCAACTGGAATATGGAGAACTTTATTGCCGACCAGATTGAGCTGATCCGCCGCCAGGTGGGGGACAAGAAGGTTCTGCTGGCCCTCTCCGGCGGCGTGGATTCCTCCGTTGTGGCCGCCCTGCTGATCAAGGCGGTGGGCAAGCAGCTCACCTGCGTTCACGTCAACCACGGTCTGCTCCGCAAGGGGGAGCCTGAGCAGGTGGTACAGGTGTTCCGCCATGAGATGGACGCCAACCTCGTTTATGTGGACGCGGTGGACCGCTTCCTGGACAAGCTGGCCGGTGTGGCCGACCCGGAGCGCAAGCGCAAGATCATCGGCGAGGAGTTCATCCGGGTCTTTGACGAGGAGGCCCGCAAGCTGGAGGGGATTTCCTTCCTGGGTCAGGGTACCATTTACCCCGATATCATTGAGTCCGGCACCAAGACCGTGAAGGCGGTCAAGAGCCACCACAACGTGGGCGGGTTGCCGGAGGATCTGGATTTCGAGCTGGTGGAGCCGCTGAAGATGCTCTTCAAGGACGAGGTCCGTGCCTGCGGCAAGGCCCTGGGCCTGCCGGACAACATGGTGTACCGCCGGCCCTTCCCCGGCCCCGGCCTGGGCGTGCGATGCCTGGGTGCCATCACCCGGGATCGGCTGGAGGCTCTGCGGGAGTCCGACGCCATCCTCCGGGAGGAGTTTGCCAAGAACGGCCTGGAGGGCAAGGTGTGGCAGTATTTCACCGTGGTGCCCGACATCAAGAGTGTGGGCGTCCGGGACGGCAAGCGTGCCGATGAGTGGCCCGCCATTATCCGGGCAGTCAATACCGTGGACGCCATGACCGCCACGGTGGAGGATGTTCCGTTTGCCCTGCTCCAGCATATCACCGACCGCATCACCCATGAGGTGAAGGGCATCAACCGGGTTCTGTACGACCTGACGCCGAAGCCTACTGGCACCATCGAGTGGGAGTGACCTGAAAAACCCGCGAAGCATTGCATTGCAATGCTTCGCGGGTTTTTGCGCTTTTTTGCAAAACAAAAATGTGTCATTTCTCTTGACAACTAATAGCATTAGTTTTAAGGAGGAAATGGAATGAGTGCGAAAGGGCTGACGAAAGACCTCATTCTGGCGGAGGCGGTGGCCTGCATGGAGAGTACCGGCCAGCCGGTGGTCTCGCTGCACGAGGTGGCGAGAAGGCTGGGGGTAAAGACGCCGTCTCTTTATAATCATATCAAAAACACAAAAGAGCTGCGGTATGAGATCTTTCAGTATGCCATCGGCCAATTTGTGGCCAACCAGCGGGCGGCAACGGCAAACAAGCGAAAGGACGAGGCGGTAAGGGCGTTTGCGGAGGCGTATCATACCTTTGCCACCGAAAACAAGGGTTTGTATCGGCTGATCATGTCCATTCCCTCGGAGGAGGACGACCGGGCGAAAGAGGTGGCCATTCCGCTGCTGGAAACGGTGGTGGAGATTCTGACGGACTACGGCCTGACAGAGGAGAGTGTGGCCCATTGGCAGCGGGTGTTCCGTGCCATTCTGCACGGCTTTATTTCAGAGGAGGATTTGGGATACTTTTACTATTACAAATCCATTGATCTGAAAAAAAGCCGGGATATTGCCGTACAGTGTTTTCTGGACGGCCTGCATGCGGAACTCGGAGACAAGTATCGGAATTCAGAGGAGTAAGCCATGACAAAAGACAACGAATTGTTTACATCCATGCCTGTGGGCAAAGCGGTGGCCAAGCTGGCCGTGCCTACAGTGGTCAGCCAGATCATCGTCATTCTCTATAGCCTGGCGGACACCTTTTTCATCGGACAGATCGGCGACCCGAATCAGATTGCCGCCCTGTCCATCACCTTTCCCATTTATACCCTGCTGACCGCCGTGGCCAATCTGTTCGGCATCGGCGCCAACAGCGTCATTGCCAGGAGTCTGGGACAGAATGATGAGACCACCGCCAAAAAGGCGTCCGCCTTTTCCTTCTGGGCCAGCATTGCCCTGACCGCGGTTTTGTCAGTGCTGCTGGCTGTATTCATGCAGCCCATTCTGCTGTTTTTCGGCGCGGACGAGTTTACCCTGGGCTTTACCACCGACTATCTGTTCTGGGTGTTTGTTATCGGCGGGATTCCCACGGTGGCGGGGCTGGTGCTGGGGCACCTGGTCCGCTCGGTGGGAAAGACCAAGGAGGCCGGCATCGGACTGACCATCGGCGGCGTCATGAATATTATCCTGGACCCTGTCTTTATTTTTGTGTTTGAGATGGATGTGGCCGGTGCGGCGGTGGCCACCATGCTCTCCAATGTAATCTCCATGCTGTACTTTTTTGTGGTGCTGGCAAAGCTCAGAAGGAGCAGCGTGCTGACGTTGGCGCCCAGGTATGTCTCTCTGGAGAAGAAAGTGGCCTGGGGGACTCTGTCGGTGGGATTTCCCGCCGCCATTTCGGTGCTGCTGGTCTCTATCTCCATTATGCTGCTGAATGGTCTGCTGCTGAGCCACGAGAACGGCAATATCCTGTCCGCCGCGTACGGCGTGACCTCCAAGTGCGGCACCATCGCCCTGCACATCAGCATCGGCATTGCCCAGGGAGTCATGCCTCTGATCGGCTATAACTACGGCGCGAAAAACCACAAGCGGGTGCATGAGGTGTGCCGCCTCTCTTTCCTGATCCTGTTTATCTTCTCTCTGATCTTCCTGGTCATTGTGCAGTTGTTCCCCGGCACCATTGTCAGACTGTTCATCGACCATGCGCAGACCATTGAGGTGGGCAGCGTGTTCATGCGCTGCTGGTCCTGGTGCGTCATCGGCATGAGCCTGTTCAATATGTATAACTCCATTTTCCAGGCGGTGGGGAAGTGGAAGACCTCGCTGCTGCTGGCGGTGCTCCGTCTGAGCGTGATCTTTTCGGTGCTGTGTGTGGTACTGAACGCCCTGTTTGGAGTAACCGGTCTGATGTGGGTGCAGGCCATTACCGATACCCTGTCCTGTCTCATCGCCATGGCGATGTACATCCGCTTCAAGAAATCCCTTGCCGGTGAGCTGGAGGCGGCGGCGAAGCCTGCCGCTCCGCCTGTAGCCGTCAACAGGGTCATTACCATCAGTCGGGAATTTGGCAGCGGCGGCCGGACCATCGGCAAGGAGGTGGCTGCCAGACTGGGCATTCCCTGTTATGACAGCGAGCTCATCGAGAAGATCGCGGCGGAGAGCGGTCTGGCGAAAGAGTACGTGGAGCAGCACAGCGAATACGCCGCCTCCGACAGCCTGTATGAAAACGCAATGGCTGGACGGGAACAGGACGGCCAGTCCGTGGCGGATAAACGGTGTTTATCCACGCTTCCGATGAGCGGCGGGCGGAGCGGATCGTGTCCGTGTACGGCCAGCGGGAGGAATCTCCTGTTCAGCGGCTGCGGGATAAGGACAGGGAGCGGAAGGCCTATTATGAGCTTTACACCGGCACCAGCTGGGGCCAGGCGGATAACTATGAGCTGTGCCTGGACAGCGGGAAGATCGGTATGGAAGGCTGCGTCAACATGATTGCCCAGCTGTTCCAGCATGCCTGACAGCAGAAAACCCGCGGTGCACCGGAAAATTCCGGGCGCCGCGGGCTTTATTGTGACAAGATGTGCCGGGGTTGTTACCGCGCCATGCGGTAGATGGCGGCCACATCCTGGGCGGTGAGCGGCTTTACAGTGCCCAGGGGCCTGCCGCCCACGGCCTGGATGCAGCTTTCCGCCATCTGCTCCAGCTGCTCGTCAGTGGGGGAAATGCCCAGCTCACTCAGGGAAGTGGGCAGTCCGATGGAACGGAAGAAGTCCTCCATGGCCTGGATCCCCCGGAGGGCGGTCTGTTCCATCCCCTCTCCCGGTCCGACCTGCATCGCACGCAGGGCAAAATGCATGAAGCGGTCCAGTCTGTTTTGGCAGACATAGCGGGCCCAGCTGCCCCAGATGGCGGTGAGGCCCGCGCCGTGGGCCACGTCGAACATGCCGCTGAGCTCGTGCTCCATCTTGTGGGTGGCCCAGTCGCCGCCATCGGTGCCGAAGCCGGTGAGGCCGTTGTGGGACAGGCTGCTGGCCCACATAATCTCCGCCCGGGCGCGATAGTTCTCGGGGTGGTCCTTCAGCACCAGAGCGTTGCGCAGCACCGTGCGCATCAGCGCCTCGCTGATGCCGTCGGTCAGCTCCAGATTGTCCCCGTGGTTGAAATAGCGCTCCATGGTGTGCATCAGAATGTCAGCGCATCCGCAGGCGGTCTGGTAGGCGGGCAGGGTCAGGGTCAGTTCCGGATTCATGACCGCAAAGGCGGGCCGGCACAGGTCATTGTTGCAGCCCCGCTTGAGCCCGCCCTCCTCCTTGGTGATCACCGAGGAGTTGCTCATTTCGCTGCCTGCGGCGGCAATGGTGAGTACCGCGCCGATGGGCAGACAGGCCTCCGGCTTGCGGGCTCCGGTATAGTAGTCCCATACGTCCCCTTCCGTGGCGGCGCCGTAGCCGATGGCCTTGGCCGAGTCGATCACGCTGCCGCCGCCCACAGCTAGAATCAGGTCCACCTGCTCGTTCCGTGCCAGCCGGATGCCCTCATATACCAGGCTCAGCCGGGGGTTGGGTACCACCCCGCCCAGGGAGACATAGGCCACGCCCGCCTCCTCCAGAGACCGCTCCACCCGGTCCAGCAGGCCGGAGCGCCGGGCGCTGCCGCCGCCGTAGTGAAGCAGGACCTTCCGGCAGCCCTGCTCCCGGATCAGGGCGCCCACCTGCTCTTCCGCGCCCTTTCCAAATACAATTTTCGTAGGTGTATAATAAGCAGACAGGTTCATTTCCGGTTCCTCCAGTTCAACTGTTGCCTTGCAGGGAAATAGCCTCCAGCCCAAGCAGGGCGGACCGGGCCAGCAAGGCGGCCGCCAGGGGCAGGGCGGAGTCGTCGGTGCGGAAGTGCTCGTTGTGCCAGCAGGGATTCTCCGCCCCGGGGACGCCGGAGCCCAGCCAGTAGAAAAAGGCGGGGATCTGCTGGCCAAAGACGGCAAAGTCCTCCGAACCCATGTCAGGCCGGGGAGAGACCACCTTGTCCTGGCCCACCAGTCCTACGGCGGCCTTCCGGGCCAGCAGGGTCAGCTCCGGGCCGTTGACAGTAGCGGGCACGCCGGGGTGGAAGGCCACCTCCGCCGTGCAGCCATAGGCGGCGGCCACCCCCAGGGTCAGCTCCTCCAGCCGCTGCCTGGCCCGCTGATGGGCGGACTCCTGGTGGAAACGGATGCTGCCCGTCATGGTGAGAAGGTCGGGGACAAAGTTATCCGGCGTTCCGGCGTGGATGGAGAGCACCGAGCATACCAGGCTGTCCAGAGGGTCTGTGTCCCTGCTTACCACGGTCTGCAGGGCGTTTACCACCGCCGCTCCGGCCACGATCACGTCGGTACACTTGTGGGGGGAGCCGCCGTGGCCCGATTTTCCGTGGAGGGTGATGGTAAAATGGCTTTTACCCGCCATAACCGGCCCTTCCATCACCGCGATGGTGCCGGCGGGCAGCTCCGGGCGGTTGTGGAGGCCGAAGAGGCAGCGAGGCTTTTCCGGCAGTTTTTCCAGCAGGCCGTGGTCCAGCATGGCCTGGGCGCCCTGGGTGACCTCCTCCGCTGGCTGGAAGAGAAATACCACGCTGCCCGGCAGCGTGTCCCGCCGCTGGCACAGCAGACTGGCCGCGCCATAGAGACCGGCGGTGTGGAAGTCGTGGCCGCAGCCGTGCATCACCCCATCCACGCAGGACAGAGCGCCATCATGGGCGGCCTCCTGCTGGGCGATGGCGTCAATGTCCGCCCGCAGTGCCACCGTGCCGCCGGGCTTTCCGCCCCGCAGCAGCGCCACAACTCCGGTCTCCATTCCCAGGTCCACCAGCTCCAGCCCCAGCTGGGTCAGCTTTTCCTGTAAAAGGGCGGTGGTACGTCTTTCCTGAAAGCTCAGCTCCGGGTGGCGGTGCAGTTCGTCTTTGAGGGCCTTCAGCGCTCCGCTCATGGCCTGGGCCTGATCCAGCAGTTCCACATCATCCCATCCTTTCCGTCTTGCGGGCGGCTGCCCGTTGTTATATAATGAAAAATCATCTTTCATACTATATTGCAAATGCTCCGGTATTGCAAGAGAGAAAATGGGGTGAGCGCTACGCGGACGCAGGCAACAAACGATTTTTCACAGGGCGGCATGGCACGCAACATCATCCATATGGCGGTCCCCATGACGGTGGCTCAGCTGATCAACATTCTCTACAATGTGGTGGACCGGATGTATCTGGGCCGCCTGCCAGGCCACCTGGCCCTGACGGGGCTGGGTCTTTGCCTGCCCATCATCTCCATTCTGATGGGCTTTGCCAACCTGTGCGGCATGGGCGGCGCGCCTTTGTGCTCCATTCACCGGGGCAGGGGGGAGACGGATGAGGCCGAGCGGATCATGGGCAACTCCTTCACCCTGCTGATACTGTTCGGGCTGAGCCTGACCGGCCTGTGTCTGGCCTTCCGGCGTCCCATCCTGTACTTATTTGGCGCCAGCGACCTGACCTTTCCCTACGCCAACGACTACCTGACCATCTATATTCTGGGCACCGTTTTTGTCATGGTGGGCCTGGGCATGAATCCTTTCATCAATTCCCAGGGGTTCAGCCGGATGGGGATGATGACGGTGACGGTGGGCGCGGTGGTGAACATCGTTCTGGACCCCATTTTCATCTTTGGGATGGGCATGGGCGTGCGGGGCGCGGCGCTGGCCACAGTGATTTCTCAGGGGTGCTCGGCGGTGTGGGTGCTCCGGTTTCTCACCGGCCGCCGGGCCATCCTGCGGCTGAGGCTGTCGGCTCTGCGGCTTCACGCCGGGCGGGTGAAGCGGATCTTGTCCCTGGGCTCCTCCGGCTTTGCCATGTCCATGACCAACAGCCTGGTCCAGGTGCTGTGCAACGCTACCCTCCAGGCCTGGGGCGGGGAGCTGTATGTGGGTGTGATGACGGTGATCAACTCCATCCGGGAGGTGATCTCCATGCCGGTGCAGGGGATCACCAACGGCTGCCAGCCGGTGCTGGGCTATAACTACGGGGCCGGGGAGTACTGCCGGGTGCGCCAGGGGATCCGCTTTACCACGGCGCTGACTATGGCCTATTCCCTGGTGGTTTGGCTGCTGGTGCTGCTCTTTCCGGAGTTTCTCATCCGTATCTTCAACAATGAGCCAGACCTGATTGCCGCCGGAATTCCGGCATTCCGCATCTATTTCGCCACGTTCTTTTGCATGTCCTTTCAGTTTATCGGCCAGTCGGTGTTTGTGGGCCTGGGCCGGTCCAGGCAGGCGGTGTTTTTCTCCCTGCTGCGCAAGGCATTTATCGTGGCGCCCCTGACCCTGCTGCTGCCGGCTTTTGGCCTGGGGGTGGACGGGGTGTTTCTGGCCGAGCCGATCTCCAACGTGGTGGGCGGCCTGGCCTGCCTGCTGACCATGTATGCGGTGGTTTACCGGCCGTTGGGAAAAATGAAGTCGTGAGCCGCGCGGGACGCTTTTGGGAGCGTCCCGCGTTTTTTTCGGATGGGTGAGATTTTTTGGCCCTCCGGCGGATATTCCTAGTGAAAGGCCTTTCACAGACCAACAGGAAGAAAGGGAGTTCCCATGACGGATGAGACATTTGAACGGGCGGCCCGGATGTTTGGCGACATGCTCTATCGGGTGGCCTACCACGCGCTGAAAAATCGGGCGGACGCGGAAGATGTGGTCCAGACCGTGCTGCTCAAACTGTACCAGCAAACAGACGGTTTTGAAAGTGAGGCGCATCTGAAGCACTGGCTTTTGCGGGTGACGGTAAACGAGAGCCGGAAGCTGCTGCGCTCCTTCTGGCGCCGCCGGACCGTGTCCCTGGAGGAGCGGGACGAGGGGTGTTTAGAGCCGGACAGCCGGAAAGACGAGGTGTTTGAGGCGGTAATGGCGCTGGACGCCAAATACCGGCTGAGCATCTACCTCTATTATTATGAGGGCTGTTCCGTCAGAGAAGCCGCCGCGGCCATGGGAGTCAAGCCGTCCACCGTCCAGACCTGGCTGCAGCGGGCCCGGGACCGGCTGCGGAAAACCCTGTCCGACGAGGAAGAAGAGGAGGGGAACCTATATGTTCGACCCAAACGCATACCGTGAAACATGCTCGGAGCTGCGCCTTTCCGAGGAAAAATTACAGGAGGTTATTCATATGACAGAGCAAACCAGCCGCAAAACCGGCCGCCGCCCCCTGCGGGTGGGCCTGATTGCCGCCGCGCTGTGCGCCCTGCTGGCCGTTTCGGTCAGCGCCGCCAATCCCCAGGTGCTGGAGGGACTGGTGGCGACGATCCGTTCCTCCTTTACGGTGGGGGAGTACCGGGAGGAGCTGGTGATGGAGGACGGCGTGCAGCTTACCGCCCTGCGCTTTCCCGAGGTGACAGCAGAGGAGCGGGACGGCCGTACGGTGCTCACCGTGGACGGGCAGGAAATGGATATTACCGACGCCATGGCCCGGGATGGTACCTACACCTGGACCTACGAGGACGAGGGAGCCAAAGTCAGTGTACAGGTATATCTGGATGAGCAGGGCGCGCTCCAGACCATTACCAATGTGGCCCCGGCGGAGGGAACCTGGGAGATGGGAGCTTCCCTGGTGGGTGAATGCAGTGAGGAGACCCCGGCGGAGTAACCGGAGCGCAATGATTGCAAGGAGCTGAAGCGGGGCGGTTTCTGACGCTGCCGGACAGGCCTCGGCAAGAGACGGGACCATTTCTTCTCGATGGAAGGGGAGGGGTGGTCCCGTTTTTGCGTGCGGGCCGTGCTCCGGTTTTTCTTGCCGGAGAACGGGAAAACTGCTATACTGTATCTTGTGATTTTATGTCCGGCCAGCCGGGCGTGGGAGGTTCTTCCATGAAACTCATGGTTATCGACGGCAATTCCATCATCAACCGGGCCTTTTACGGCATCCGTATGCTTACCACCAAGGACGGACAGCCCACCAACGCGGTGTATGGCTTTGTCAATATCCTGCTCAAGCTGCTGGAGGAGGAGAAGCCGGAGGCCCTGTGCGTCACCTTTGACCGGAAGGCCCCCACCTTCCGCCATCTGGCCTATGAGGGTTACAAGGCCCAGCGGAAGGGAATGCCGGATGAGCTGGCCGCCCAACTGCCGGTTTTAAAGGATGTGCTGGAGGCCATGAATATCCCCCGGTATGAGATGGACGGCTGGGAGGCCGACGATCTCATCGGCACCATCTCCGTCAAGGATACCGCCGCCGGGTGGGATACGGTTATCGTCACCGGGGACAAGGACTCCCTCCAGCTGGTCACCGATACCACCCGGGTGAAGCTGGTGTCCACCCGCATGGGTCAGACCACCACCAAGGAGATGACGCCTGAGACCTTCCGGGAGGCCTATGGCTTTGACCCCATCCACATCATCGATCTGAAAGCGCTGATGGGGGACGCCAGCGACAATATTCCGGGCGTCAAGGGCATCGGAGAAAAGACTGCCATGGACCTGATCCAGCGGTACCAGAGCGTAGCGGCCATCTATGAACATCTGGACGGGGTGGAGGCCAAGCCCGCCGTATTGAAGAAGCTGGCGGAGGGGGCGGACCAGGCCAAGCTGTCCTACGACCTGGCCACCATCCACACCGACGCCCCTATTGACTTTACCCCGGAGGCCAATATACGGCAGGAGCCCAATGTCTCCGAACTGTACCAGCTGTTTTTGAAGCTGGAATTCAACAAGCTCATTGACAAGCTGGGCCTGAAAGCCCCCCAGGGGGAGGTGCAGCAGCAGGAGGAGTTTACCGGGACCTGTACCAGCGAGGATGTGACCGGCCGGGCCCGGGCGGAGGAGCTGCTGGAGCTCTGGAGGACAAAGGACAGCGTGGATGTGCTGGCTCTGCCCAGTCTGGACGTGGTGGTGGTGGAGCACTGGGAGAACGAGCGGGACAGTCATGCCGCCATCCTCAGAGCCGATCGGCTGGAGGGGTACAATGACGTGATAAAAGCCCTCTTCACCCCGGATATCAAGAAGAATACCCATGATGTAAAGACCCTGCTCTCCCGGCTGCTGGACGAGGGCATTGAGGGGGGTGGCTTCGTCTTTGATACCGCCATCGCCGCCTATCTGCTGGCCCCAACCGACGGCGGCTATGAGCTGGAGACGCTGGGGATGCGGTGGTTCAACCATGAGTACCCCAAGGCCAAGGAGACCTATCTGGCCCCCGATGCCTTCACCCCCCTGAGCGATCAGGCGGCGGTGCTGGGCGCCTTCCTGTCCCACTGCGCCCTCATTGGGGCGCTGAAGGAGGCCATGGCCCCGCGGCTTGCCGAGCTGGGCATGGACAAGCTGTACTATGAGGTGGAGCTTCCCTTGTGTCCCGTGCTGGCCGAGATGGAACATTTGGGCATGCTGGTGGACCGGGGGGCGCTCACCGCCTTCGGGACCATGCTGGATGAGCGGATCAAGGCCGACGAGGCCCTGATCTACGAGCTGGCGGGGGAGAGCTTCAACATCAATTCCACCCAGCAGTTCGGCCACATTCTCTTTGACAAGCTGGGACTGCCTCCGGTGAAAAAGACCAAGACGGGCTATTCCACCAACGCAGAGGTGCTGGAAAAGCTGAAGGGCAAGCATCCGATTGTGGAGGCGGTGCTGGATTACCGGCAGCTGGCCAAGCTGAAGTCCACCTATGTGGACGGCCTGACCAAAGTGATCGCCCCCGACGGGCGGATCCACACCTCTTTCCAGAATACCGTCACCGCCACCGGGCGGCTGTCCTCCACCGAGCCCAATCTGCAAAACATCCCCGTCCGCACCGAGCTGGGGGCGGAGCTGCGGAAGATGTTTGTGGCCCCGGCGGGGAAGATGCTGGTGGATGCCGACTACTCTCAGATTGAGCTGCGGCTGCTGGCCCATATCGCGGGGGACGAGCACATGATCGCCGCCTTCCGCTCCGGGGAGGACATCCACACCGTCACCGCCTCCCAGGTGTTCGGGGTGGCCCCGGAGCAGGTCACCCATGAGATGCGCCGCCGGGCCAAGGCGGTGAACTTCGGTATTGTCTACGGCATTTCTGATTTCTCCCTGTCCCAGGATATCGGGGTCACCCGCGCCGAGGCCAAGGAGTATATGGAGAAGTATTTTGAGAAGTATTCCGGCGTCCGCGCCTATATGAGCCGGGTGGTGGAGCAGGCCAAGGCCGACGGCTATGTGTCCACCATCTTCGGCCGCCGCCGGTGGCTGCCTGAGCTGAAGTCCTCCAACTTCAATATGCGCTCCTTCGGGGAGCGGGTGGCCCTGAATATGCCCATCCAGGGTACCGCCGCCGACATCATCAAGCTGGCCATGATCCGTGTCCGGGACTGCCTGGCTGCGGAGGGGCTGGCGGCAAAGCTGGTGCTCCAGGTCCACGACGAGCTGATCGTGGAGTGCCCGGAGGGAGAGGCCGAGCGGGTCAAGGAGCTGCTGGAGCGGGAGATGGAACGGGTGGTGGAGCTGGCCCTGCCCCTGATCGCCGAGGCCCACGCCGGCCGCAGCTGGGCGGAGGCCAAGGGCTGATAGGGGAGGGAGAGGTGATGACAGAGCTGCGGGCCGTTCCTCCGGAGGAGCTGGAGACCTGGTATACCAAGGAGCTGTGTACCGCATTCCCTCCCTGTGAGCAGAAGCCTTTGTCTGCCATCCGGGAGCTGATGGCTCAGGGGAGATATGAGCTGTTGGGGCTGTATGACGGTCCTCTGCTGCAGGGCTACGCCACCTTGTGGAGCTGTCCGGAGTGTCCGGGCTATGTGCTGCTGGACTATCTGGGGGTGACGGCCGCCCGACGAAACGGCGGGCTGGGCGGGCGGATGCTGGGTCTGCTGCGGGAGCGCTGCGGGTCCGGGACGGTTCTGATCGTGGAGGCAGAGGCCCCTGACTCCGGCGGGCCGCCGGAGGAGCGGCCCCTGCGGGAGCGGCGGCTGGCCTTTTACCGGCGACACGGCTGTACGCCGGTGTATCTGAGCTTCAACTGCGGCCTGCTGTGCCAGGTGTTTGTGCTGGGGGAGGCTCCGGCGGACCTGGCCGCGCTGGGGAAGGCCCACCGGGCCATTTATGGCCCCTCCCGTAGAGATGTGGTTATAGACCCGCCTCCCGGCGCAATACCCCCTCAGCCCTATTGGATGGAACGCTGAGGAGCCATAGATAGAGAAGGAAAGGAGGCCTTTTGTGGCCATTCGGATTGTGTGTTTGTTGCTGGGTCTGGCCGCCGCCGTGGCAGGGATACTGATGCTGCTGCGGCCCGCCCTGTTTGCCCGCCTGGATGAGCTGTGGAAAAAGACGGCGTTTTATCAGAAGCTGGGAAAGCCGTCCGCGACCCAGGTGCTGGGCGTGGTCCTGCTGCTGGTGGGCATCGTGCTTTGCCTGGTCATGCCGGTGTCTCTGGCAGTCTATCTTGCGTCGTAAGGAGCGATTCCTGTGCAGTATAAGTTGGTCCCCATGGACAAGTCCCACCTGAGCCAGGTGGCGGCCATTGAGCGCATGTGCTTTTCTCACCCCTGGTCGGAGACCCTGCTGGAGCAGGAGCTCTACAACGATATGATCTCCCTGGTGGTGGCCGAGGGGGAGGACGGTACCGTGCTGGGCTATGGTGAGGTGCGGGCCATTTTGGACGAGGGCACCCTGGAGAAGATCGCCGTGGCCCCGCCCTTCCGCCGGCAGGGGGTGGCGGAGGAGATCCTGAAGGCCTACCTCCGGCTGGGGCAGGCCCATCTGGCCTTTCTCACCCTGGAGGTGCGGGAGAGCAACGCCCCCGCCATTGGTCTCTATGAGAAACTGGGCTTTCAGGTGGTGGGCCGCCGGAAAAACTATTATCGGGAGCTTCATGAGGACGCCCTGCTGATGACCATTACTTTTTCTGAGGAAACGAAGGGAACGGAATGAATATTTTAGCCATTGAATCCTCCTGTGATGAGACGGCGGTGGCTGTGGTAAAGGATGGCCGTACCGTCCTGTCCGACGCCATCGCCTCCCAGGCGGATATGCACGCCATTTACGGCGGAGTGGTGCCGGAGATTGCCTCCCGGAAGCACATTGAGGCTATCGCCACACTGGCGGAGCAGGCCTTGGCCCAGGCGGGAGCGACCAGGGCCGATATTGACGCCGTGGCGGTAACCTATGCCCCTGGTCTCATCGGGGCCCTGCTAGTGGGTGTGAATTTTGCCAAGTCTGCCGCCTTTGGCCTGAATGTGCCCCTGATCCCTGTCCACCATGTCCGCGGACATATTGCCGCCAATTACATCACCCACCCGGAGCTGGAGCCCCCCTTTGTCTGTCTGTGCGTCTCCGGGGGAAACACCCTGATTGTGGATGTAAAGGATTATACCCGCATGGAGATTATGGGGGCTACCCGAGACGACGCAGCGGGGGAGTGCTTTGACAAGGTGGCCCGGGTGCTGGGGCTGGGCTATCCTGGCGGAGCCCCGGTGGACCGGCTCTCTCAGGGAGGGGATGACCGACGGTATGAATTGCCCCGGGCCCACGTGGCGGACGCGCCGCTGGATATGTCCTTTTCTGGGCTCAAGACGGCTGTGCTCAACTTGGTCCACAATGCCCAGCAGAAGGGGGAGCAATTGGAGCTGAAAGACCTGGCGGCCTCTTTTTCTGCCGCTGTCAGCGATTCCCTGGTGCCCCGGGCCATGGAGGCAGCCAAATGCAAGGGATACGGCAAACTGGCGGTGGCCGGCGGCGTGGCGGCCAACTCCCGTATCCGGGCCGACCTGGAGCGGGCCTGCGCCACATCGGGGGACAAGCTCTATCTGCCCCAGCTCTCCCTGTGCGGGGACAACGGAGCCATGATTGGCTGCCAGGGGTATTATGAATATCTAGCCGGAGTCAGAGGCGGGATGGATCTGAACGCCTATGCCAACCGGGATATCCAAAAGGGCTGACTTAGGTCAGCCCTTTTGACGTGCAGGAGACAGCTCCAGGGGGTGCAAAGCCTGCTGGAAAATGTATTATGTAGACAGAGTGCAGGGGGATTTTGGTAAATAATTGGCTGAAAAAGGGGTGGAAAAAGCTGTGGATAAGTGAAAAAACTTCTGTAGTATGCGGGAAAACGAGTGTGGAAAAACGTGTGGATAATGTGGATAACTAATTGTAAACATAGTAATAATTTAATATTATGTAAAGCAATAAGCGGAAAGCTCCTGCAAAAATGGGTTATAAATACCGGGAAAATCAAAGATTTCCGGTGTGTTTTTGGCTTGCCCGGTAGAGGGGGTGACGGCGAGACAGATGCGTGCTGGAAAAATAGGAGCGTCTGGCGTTTTGTGGTTTGCAGCTTGTCTGGCAAAACGGACGGAATTATACGTGCCGTATATGGGTTTTGAGGCAGCTGGGAGGGCGTGCAAAAAAATCTGAAAAAACTTTGAAAAAGCTATTGACAAATTGCTCCTCTATGCGTATAATATCGCTTGTGCTCGCGAGAGCGGCGCCGAAACAGCGGGATTGTGTAAGGGTAGCACAGCAGACTCTGACTCTGTATGTGAGGGTTCGAATCCTTCTCCCGCTGCCAAGCAAACCCCTGGAACCGTGATGGTTCCAGGGGTTTTGTTTTTTGTAACCTTGCGTCTGTCGAGGGAGGTCATTTTGCACCACATAACGGGCGTTCAGGTCAATTTCGTTGAAATGCTTCTCCGGATTCCATACAATACAAATAGGTCAAAAGAGAAGGAAGCGGTATGAGGACGGACAAATGAGAATTGCCGTATGTGAAAACACCCAGGCCGCCGTGGAGCGGCTCCGGGGATGGATCGAACAATACTGCCTGCTTTATCAGCTTTCCGCGGATGTTCAGTGCTTCCTGACCGCGGAGGCTTTTTCCGGCTGTAAAGGAAGGTTCGACGTGGCCTTTGTGGGCTTTGGCGGAAACACAGGTTTCCTCCAGGCCAGAATGCTGCGGGAACGGGACCACAGCTGCCGGATCATTCTGCTGGACGACACCCAGCAGTTTGCGGTGCAGGGCGTGCGGATTCATTGTACGGATTTCATTCTCCGTCCGGTAGAGTTCCGGCATATTGTCCGAAGTATGGGCCTGGCTACGGCAGGGGGGATGCGATGAGTCGGATTCACCTCAGACGAAAGGCGGACTCTGTCCCAAAGGGGCAGCCGATGGAGCAGGCCCTCCGCCGCCAGATGGCGTGGGCGGCGGGCACCGAGCAATTTCAGCACAGGGATCCGCTCTACCATGTGACCGAGAATTTTCAGCAGACCTTTGACGCGATGGGCCGCCGCCATGCGGCCCAGATGCAGGGCGAGACGCAGGAGAACGCCGGGGGGGAGCAGGCAGGCCGGGAACCGGCTGAGGGCTTGGGGGATACCTCCTCCCGGGCTTTTTATGAGCGCTCCTCACCGGAGGACCAGGACATGCTCCGCCGGTTTTCCGAGAACGCCTTTCAGCGCGGCACCCTCTCGGGCGCGGTGCTCCAGGGTTCCGGCAAGATGATGCTGTTTTCCTGCCTGAAAAAGACCATCGGCCAATCCCAGCCTACCCGGTGGCAGCAGCAGAAGCTCTTTGAAAAGAGTTCTCCCATCCGCAACGTGCCGGGGTATTCGCCCGACAAGGTGGTGTTCAACCGGGGCTTCACCGACAGCGCGGTGGGGCTTGTGGTGGATACCCTGCGGGATGCCCGGCGCACCGTAGAGGATATGCAGGGCCTGGTTCAGGGCAGTCTGAGCCAGACCGAAGGGGGAGCCTATGGGGCGGATACCCTGCGGACCATGTACCCCTTTCTGGATGACAGCCGGGAGCGGGAGCTGCTGGAGCAGTACCGGGGCCAGCTGAAGCAGACGAAGGACCCCAGGGAGAAGGCCGCCCTGCAAAGCGCCATTGCCCGCATGGAGGCGCTGGTGGGTAAGAAGGCCCAGATGAAGCAGGAGTTTATCAACAAGCTCCGTTTTCTCTCCGACCGGGCCACCGAGGCCTTAGAGGTTTTTTCCCAGCCTGGGTTTTCCGCGGAGCTGGATCAGGCACTGCGGAAGGCGACAGGGGCGGAGGAGCCGCCTCCGGACCAGGGAGAAGGAGGGGACGATGGAGCAGCGGAGTCAGGAGAAAACCCGCCAGACGGAGCAGACCCGGGAGACGGAGCGGCAGACCAGCCGGATTCCTGAGCGGGAACGGCTCAGCGGCGCCGGATATGTGATCCGGGCCGTAGCGGAGGGGGCGTCCCTGCTGAATATGCCCCCGGCTCGTTTGGAGGAACTGGCCGGTTGGCTGGGCAACCAGAACATGGCGGCTCTGCTGGAGGCCCAGGGGGGGGCTGTGGCGGAAGCCCGGTTTGTACTCCCGGAGACAGCGCCGGAAACGGCGCCTTTTCCCGTTCCGGAGACAGAGCCTCTGATGACCGGGCCGCCCCAGGATGTGACGACAGGAGAGACGGCGGGGAGAGCCTTTGACCCGTCGGCGCTTTCCTTCTGAGGAGGTGGGTCCCATGGCGCAAGAGTTTGACGTGCCGCCTGACGGAGGAACGGAGCTGGAGGCGCTGCTGCAGCATAGCGGCGTGGACTTTCTCCGGGATGGCAGCCGGTTTCGCCTGCGCTTTTCCAGTCGGGGCTGCACCTGGCAGACGGTTTGCGACTGTCAGGGCCAGCGGGTGCTGATCTACGGCGTTCACCCCACCCCCGTGACCCAGCCGCAGCAGGCCCTGGAGCTGTGCAGCCAACTCAACAGCCAGGTGGTGGAGGGCAGCTTTTTCCTTCAGGAGGAGCGGCTGATCTTCCGCACCAGCGCCCGGCTGACCGAACGCTTTGAAGCGCAGGCGCGCATTGCCGCCGCGCTGGAATATAACGCCGCCGTGCTCTCCCACTGGTGGGAGCGGTTGGCGGCGGGAGCCCAGGGCTCCCTTTTCCCATTGGAATCCAGGCGCAGTTCCGCCGTGCCTTTGGATGATACCTTATAATAAGCAATTTTTATCAATAGAAAGGAGGGGCGCTTCACGTCTGGCCCCCAGCCAATATATGGCGTGAAGCAAAGACATGGCAGAGTATTTATCCCCGGGCGTTTACGTAGAGGAGTATGATTCCGGTGCCACGCCCATGCAGGGCGTCAGCACCAGCACCGCTGGCTTTGTGGGTCTGGCGGAGCGGGGGCCCATTATGGGCCAGCCCCAGCTGGTTACCAGCTTTGCCGACTACAAGCGGATGTACGGCGGCTACCTCAGCGAGGCCGGTTATGGCAGCAACCGTTTCCTGCCCTATGCTGTGGAGCAGTTCTTCAGCAATGGCGGCGCCCGGGCGTACATCATGCGGGCGGTGCCCGGCGATGCCAGAACCGGCAGCTGCGTTTCCGGTGTGCTGAAGATTTCCGCCGCCAACCCCGGCGCCTGGGCGGAGGACCTGCGGGTGGTGGTTTCCCCTGCCTCCAAGGCCAAGACCCAGGTCCTGGCGGTAAGCGGGGCTGACCTGACCCTGAAGAACGCCGACGGCTTCAACGCCGGCGATGTGGTGGAGCTCTATGACGGCAAGACCACGGCCTATGCCACCGTGAAAAACGTGCTGGACAAGGTGATCACCCTGGACGCTCCCTGCTCTCTGGATGTGGCCGACGCCAAGGTGGGTACTGTTAAGTACATCAAGACCTGTGAGATTACCCTCACCGTCCGCCTGGGCGAGAATGTGGAGACCTTTGAGAACCTCTCCCTCAAGCCCGACGCCCTGAATGACATCGTGGCCAAAACCGCCAAGTCCGACCTGATCACCGTGGAGGTGCTGGAGAGCAAGGCTGCCCCCGCGCCTGTCAAGGAGAAGGATAAGGACGGCAAGGAGATTCCCGCTCCCGCCCCCAAGGCGCCCTCCATCGTGCCGTTTGCCCTGTGCGGCGGCAACGGAGCCGATCTGGTGCTCACCCTGCAGGGCGGCAGCAACGGCTCTGTGCGCACTGCCACTCCCGACGCCTTCCTGGGCAAGGATGACGGCCCCGGCAAGCGCACCGGCCTGCAGGCCTTCCAGGAGAACGGCAATGTCTCCATCATGGCCATCCCCGGCGTCACCATGCCCGAGGTCCAGGCCGGTCTGGTGGGCTTCTGCGAGGGCAAGAAGAGCTGCTTCGCCATTCTGGACGTGCCCATGGAGCTGAAGAAGACCAACGATGTGGCCAACTTCCGGGATATGTACGATTCCACCTATGCCGCCATGTATCACCCCTGGCTGGAGATGTACGACGCCGGTTCCAAGCGTTCGGCCTATTTCCCGCCCTCCGGCGCCATGGCCGGCATCTATGCCCGCACCGACGTGGAGCGGGGCGTCCACAAGGCGCCCGCCAATGAGGTCGTCCGGGGCTGCACCGGCCTGTCCTGTGCCTACAATGAGGGCGAGCAGGATGTGCTCAACCCCATCGGCGTCAACCTGATCCGCGCCTTCACCGGCCGGGGCATCCGGGTGTGGGGCGCCCGCACCATCAGCTCCAACGGCCTGTGGAAGTATCTGAACGTCCGCCGACTGTTCATTTATGTGGAGGAGTCCATCAAGGCCAACACCAGCTGGGTGGTCTTTGAGCCCAACTCCACTGAACTGTGGGACCGTGTCACCCGCACCATCGAGACCTTCCTGTCCACCTGCTGGCGGGACGGCGCTCTGGCTGGCTCCACGCCCTCTGAGGCCTTCTTTGTGGAGTGCGGCCCCACCACCATGACCCAGGACGACATTGACAACGGCCGGCTGATCTGCCAGATCGGCATTGCCCCGGTGAAGCCTGCTGAGTTTGTGATCTTCCGCATCACCCAGAAGACCGCTTCTGAGTGAGCCGACCTCCTCCTAAACTGATACAGAAAGGACGAAAATAAGAATGGCCATCAATTATCCCTACAGAGTATTTCGATATAGGGTGGAGATCGACGGAATCAGCCGGGCGGGCTTCTCGGAGGTTTCCGGCATGAGCTCCTCCACCGACGCCGTGGAGTACCGCGAAGGCGACGACCTGCGCAACACCCCCCGCAAGCTGGCGGGCCTGACCAAGTTCGGTAACGTGACCCTCCGCTGGGGCGTGTCCGACGACACCGATTTCCTGGATTGGCTCTATTCTGTGGCTCCCACCAACAACGCCCCGCCCACCGGCATGGTGCGGCATAACGTGACCATTACCCTCATTGACGACGCCGGCAACGCCGGTCCCTCCTGGCGGCTGATCAACGCCTGGCCCGTGGGCTACACCGTGCCCGACCTGAACGGTATGGGCGGCGAGGTGGCCATCCAGTCCCTGGAGCTGTGTCACGAGGGCCTGGAGCACACCCCCGGCGCCATGGCCGGTGCCGCTTCCACCATCTGAGTCTTATAACATCTCTACAGCCCACAGGCTTTTTTGCCTGTGGGCTGTGGGGAATCTCACCTAGGAGGACGCCATGCAGACCGAATTTGAATTTGAACTGCCCAAGGGCTATGTAGATCAGAATGGAGAGGTACATAAACGGGGGGTCATGCGCCTGGCCACGGCGGCGGACGAGATCCTGCCTCTGCGGGACCCTCGGGTTCAGCAGAACTCCGGCTACCTTACCATCATCCTGCTCTCCCGGGTAGTCACCAAGCTGGGTACGCTGAACGGGATCGACACCCGGGTGATCGAGCGGCTGTTCACCATGGACCTGGCTTATCTGCAGGATATGTATCAGCGCATCAATATGTCGGAAATGCCCCACTACCAGCTGACCTGCCCCCACTGCAACCAGCAGTTTGAGGTGCCGCTGGATTTTTTGCTGGGCTAGAGTGGGCTTCCGCGGAGAATGAAGGGCTTCCCATCCGGCGGGTCAGACCCCCGGAGCCGTCCCGAGAGGGCGCTGCCGCTTGGCAGGACCTTCCCCGGCAGACGGGCAGCCCACTGTCTCTGAAGCACACCCGGGGGGTGTCGCTCTACCCCCAGGAGCGCCTCTATCAGGAGATGGCGTTTCTGGCCTATTATCTGCACTGGTCCAACGAGGCGCTGATGGCTTTGGATCACTGGGAGCGGCGGCGCTGGTGCCGTGAGGTGTCCGCCATCAACAAAAAGCTCAGCGGCGACAACAACAAGACCTTTGAATTTCGGTAAAACGGCAGGTGAGACACTATGGCGAATGAGACAGGAATGGAGACAACGGTGCCTCTGGAGCCGTTGGAGCCGCTGCAGGCCTTCCGTTTTCTGATCAAAATAGGGGATGGCGAGCAAGTAGAGGCCGCGTTTGCCCGCTGCTCCGGTATCCGGATGCAGGTGGAGACCCTTCAGTTCCGCTCCGGCGACGACAGCCGGGGTGTGAAGGAGTATACACCAGTGTTTACCGGATACGCGCCGATCACCTTCAGCAAAGGTGTGGTGGGGGACTATGAATTCTGGAACTGGATTCTGGAGGCCTCTGCCAATGCCAGCAGCGGACCAAGGGGCAACAATCTGCGGCGCACCATTCATGTGTGCGGCCTGGATAAGTACGGGAAGACCAGAGTGGATTGGACCCTGAATCAGGCCATGCCCATTGGCTATGAGCTGTCAGAACTGGATGGCAGCCGCAGCGAGGTGCTGATGGAAAACGTCACCTTTGCCTTTACCGGACTGGAGCGGAACAGCTTCTCCCAGGAGATCCCGGCAAAGAAGGCGCCGAGGCAAAAAGTCTCGCCCAGCCCCAAGCCCAGAAAAGAGATCAAACCGAGGCAAAGACCCAATCCGAGCCCGATTCCCAGAGCAAACCAGGGCGAGGAATGAGACAGTGATTTATCTTAAAGGCGGCGACAGGAAGGAGGAGAGAGCGGCATGGTACTTTCCGGCGCTTATTTTGACGTCTATCTGCTTGGCACGGGAGGCATCCTGCAGGGCGGCTTCTCCGCTGTGTCCGGCCTGGACATGGAAGTGGAGTACGAGGTCTATGCGGAGGGCGGGAGCAACTATCCCCGCTACTACTTCCAGAATGTAAAGCCCCAGCGCCTGATTCTGGAGCGTGGCGTGATCACCACGGTGGACAGCGTTTCTATCCTGATGGGTCTGGTGAACCAGGGCATGTCCATTCCGCTGTCAGGCACCATCATACTCAAGGACAGCTTTGGCTCCGCCCAGCGAACCTGGAGTATTGTGGGCGCCCACCTGGTCAAATATGTGGGCCCCCAGCTGAACAGCAACCAGGCCAGCGTGGCCGTTTCGCGGATTGAATTGATGCATAACGGGTGCTACTGATGGATTCCATTGCGGTGACAAAACCCAATATGGCAGTGCTCTCTCAGGAGAGACTGGCGCTGTCCCCCTTCGGCGCCCTGGCCCAGTCCTTTGCGGAGGAGCTGATGGCCCGGGCAGGACAGGAGGAGGGATATTGGTCCTTTGTGCCTCTGGAGCTGCTTCAGGAGGCGGAAGAACCGCCTGTCTCGCCGGTTCCGCCGGCCCAGACGGTGCTCCAGTTCAATCTCAAGCTGGTGCTGGACGCTCTGCGGAAAGACAGACCAAGTACAGAGTACCTAAGGGCCACCGAACGTATTGTGGAGCGTATTGTTCAGCGGCAGGAGGTTCAGCGGGAGGCGGCACGGTCCGCTCCGGCGGCAGCCGCCGCTGTGGCGCCCGCCGCAACGGCCCAGGCGGCCCTGCGTTTCCAGCAGAACATCATGCAGACCCTGCATCAGACTTTTTTATTCCGGCGCCCGGACGGATATCGGGCGGGTGAAGGGTTCCGGCAGCAGCCTGGAGCCGCAGCGGGGGAGACCGGGCGTCCTGGCCAGTTGGGGCAGAAGACCGCAGTGTTTACCCAGATGCTGCAGACTCTGCGGGAGGAGGGCAAATCCTTTCCCGCGCAGCAGGCGGCGGAGCAGACCGCCATACCGGCTCAAAGACCGAAGTATCCCGCAGCGGGAGATCAGATACTACCCCTTCTGACTCATTTGGAGGAGGGGGAGCAGGCGGCGGAAACCGCCCAACAGGGCGGCGCTCAGGCCGCCAAAAGATTGATACAGACGGCGGAACAGCTGGAGCGGAAGCTCCGGCAGAAAGATGTCCGTCCTACCAAAACGCAGACCATACAGCAGACACAGCATACGCCCGTATCTCAACATACGGGCCCCGAGCAAGGACATGATCTGCCGAAATTCTCTGCCCGACAGGGTGGGGAACCTACCGGCAGCCTACATACATTGGAACCGCCTTCTTTGAAGGAGCAGAGCGAGATAAGCCGTGCCGTGGAGCGTGCGGTGCGGACTGTGGAGACGTTGCTTCCACAGATGGAGACGCAGAGGCAGACTTCTGCCAAACCTCTGACGGAGCAGCCACCAGGAAAAGAAGTGCGGACGGTCACAGCCAAAGACATTCGAGCGGTCATTCCTGACTCTGACAACCAGGAACGCCGGCCTGAGCAGCACAGAGCCGATTTTCTTCCCAGTGAGGAGCCGACACACCGGCAGGAGGAGCCGGGCAGAGAGGCAACAGCTCCGCCCACGGCCATGACTCAGCCTCATTCGGCGCAGCCGCATGTGGAGCCGGGCCAGAAAGTAACCGCCCGGGACATCCGAACTGTCATTTCGGAATCTGGGGAACAGACGATCCAGCCGGAGCGGCGATCGGGGGAACTTCTCCCCGGTGAGGAGCTGACACACCGGCAGGAGGAGCCGGGCAGCGAGGCGACAACTCCGCCCACGGCCATGACTCAGCCGCATTCGGCGCAGCCGCATGTAGAGGCGGGCCGGAAAGTGACCGCCCGGGGCATTCGGACTGTCATTCCGGAGTCCGGGGAACAAGCAAGCCAGCCGAGGCAGCGATTGGGGGAAATTCTCCCCGGCGAGGAGCTGACACACCGGCAGGAGGAGCCGGGCAGTGAGGCGACAACTCCGCCCACGGCCATGATCCAACCTCATTCGGCGCAGCCGCATGCGAAGCCGGGCCAGAAAGTGACCGCCCGGGACATCCGGACTGTTATGCCGGAGTCTGGGGAACAGGCAGCCCAGCGGGAGCGGCGATTGGGGGAACCTCTCCCCGGTGAGGAGCTGACACACCGGCAGGAGGAGCAAAGCAGAGATACGGCAACTCCGCCTAGGGCCATGATCCAGCCTGTCCCGGTGCAGCCGCATACAGAGCCGGGCCAGAAGGTGACCGCCCGGGACATCCGAACTGTCATTTCGGAGTCCGGGGAACAGATGACCCAGCCGGAGCAGCGTCAAGTAGAATTCCATTCTGATATAGAGTTGGCTCACCGAGCGGAGGAGCAGAAGGACGAAGCCACACAAGCGGCAGCGCAAAGTCAGCCGCATACAGCCAAAGAGATACACAGCGCAGCCGGTGCCGGTGTTACTGCGCAAGAGAACCGGCAATGTAAACGTAAAGTGAAAAGCCTTTCCGGCCTGGGGACAGATAGCCCAAAAGAGAAAGAAACCAACCAGACAGCGCAAATATCCGGGGTAAGCCGAAGTGCGGGAAAGATCCAACCGACGACTGCCCGGGATATTCGTACGGCGGTGATCGGCTTTGCTGGTCGGGAAGGAAACCGAGATCGGAGTAAAGTGAAAGCACTTTCCGGCGATGAACTGATCCATCGGCTGGAAGGGCAGAGTGAGGAGTACCTCCAGCCTTCCGTGGCAAGCCGTACAATGGAAACGCAACTCGCACAAGGAACTTTGTCCGGTGAGGAATTGACCCTCAAGACAGAGCAGAGTACTGCGGCACCGCCGCCAGCGGAGGCTTTTGAGCGCGCAACAGTGGGACAACAGGTTTCTGTGGGCAAACCGATTGCCGGCACGCTGCAGGGAGACATTCGGATCGGGCAGCGCCTGATGGGAAGGAGCAATCTGCTACCTGAAACCGGCAACAGAAGGGACATCCCATCCGCAGCCGTTCCAAGCGTGGCGCTGGAGTATGGGACGCATGTACAGGGCCAGCAGGGAGAGCAGCCGCCGGTACCAGCCCGGAACGACGTACGGCAGGCGGGCAACACCGCCGGCCAGCAGCCCCTGGAGCTAACCTACAGCCCCGGCCAGCAGGCCGTCAGCCAGGTCCAGACGTCTGTCCAGCCCCAAGCTCCCCAGCCTCCGGAAGAATCGGATTCCGTCCGCAGCCTGCCTGACTGGGCCAGGCGCTTTTTGCGGGATAGCTGGACCGCTGCTCCGGCTGCCCAGGAGATTGGAGTGGCCAGACAGATTGCCACGCTGCCGGAGCAGAGCACGGAAATGGTAGAGTGGTCGGCGCCCAACTACAAGCCAAATGTTCCGCTGGAGCACCGGGAAAAGCGAAAAGAGGAGCGGCCCCAGAAGCCTCAGCAGATCCACCTCAGCGAGGCGGAGATCCAGCGGGCCGCGGACAGAGTTTATCGGATCCTGGAGGACCGTATCCGGGAGGAGCGCATCCGTCTGGGTTTCTGATCGCGATAAGGAGGGGAAAAGGCCGTGTACGTAGGCATCCCGAATCCAAACTTTATTGTACCTCTGGATAAGATGACCATTGAACCGGAGGGAAAGAGCAAATTCAAGGTGCTGTATAACCCGGAGAGCTATACCCAGAGCCGGAGTGTGCGCTATGCCGAGGCAAACGGCGTGTCCACCAACACGCCAGTGGTGCAGTTTGCAGGCGGTACTATGGAGATTCTGGAATTCCGCCTCTTTTTTGACAGCATGTCCGCCGGCACGGAGGTGGGCGGAAATCTGCTGGATCAGGCAAAATTTGCGGCCAACAGCCTGCTTCCCACCCTTGGTAAGATGGTTGACGTGCGCAACTACACCAAAAAGGTGTACAGTTTGATGGAGATTGACCCAGACAAGCACGTACCGCCTCTTGTCAAGCTGGAGTGGTCTTCCCTCCAGTTCAAGGGCCATCTGATTTCCTGTAAGCAGAACTTCGTCCGCTTCAGTGAGCATGGGATTCCGCTGCGGGCCTGGCTGGACTGTACGTTCCAGGAGTTTGTGGCGCCGCTGAAGGCCAATCTGCCCCGGCCGCTGGAGTCGCCTGACACCACCAAGTACCGCACGGTCCATCAGGGCGATTCCCTGTGGTCCATGTCGGCCAAGGAATATGGGCAGCCGGAGCAGTGGCGGGCCATTGCCAACGCCAATGGTCTGGCCAATCCCAGAATGCTGCGCACCGGATCCCGGCTGGTTCTGCCGGCGCTGAAATAACAGACCGTTCCACCGGAGGAGAGAACAGGCGATGGATAAAAGCACCTATACCTTTCAGGCATTGAGTGAAAAATATGAAGATTTCCGCGGTCCCGCCTTCACGATCCTGGTGGATAACAAGGAACTGAGCAGCACAGAAATGCCTATTGTCCGGCTGGAGGTCAAGCTGAGCGAGAGCATGATCAGCAGCTGTACCTTCAGCGTGGAGAGCCTTTACGACAGCGAAAAGTCCAAGTGGATCAACAATTTGGAGGAGACCATCAAGGTGGGCGCCAAGCTGGAGGTCTCCGGGGGCTATACCAAGCAGGAGAAGCTCTTCTATGGCTTTGTGTTTGAGTACAATCTGGAGCACAGCCGGGACAAGCCGCCCCGTCTGGTGGTAAAGGGCATGGACGGCCTGGCCTTTCTGACCAACTGCTACGAGCCCATTTATCACGGCAACAAGAGGCCCAAGGCGGTGGTGGAGGAGATCTTCTTCAAGGCGGTCCGGGCGGGCTATGCCAAGAGTACCCAGGTGGACAACATGGAAAATCTGGTCACACCCCTGGTGAAGGAAGTGACCAGCGACTACAACTACCTGCGAAAGCTGTCCCAGATGTATAACCTGAGCCTGCTGGCGGTGCGGGGAGAGCTCTATTTCGGCGACCTGATCAGCAACTCCACGGCGCTGATCTCCCTGACTCTGGGGGCTGGGCTGCTGGACTTCCGAAAGCGCATCAGCCTCCATACCCAGTTGGGCAAGGTGGAGGTCCGTGGCAAGGACATCAACCAAAAGCGCATTGTGGGGTCGGCGGACAAGGTTACCGTGGGTGATACGAAAAAGAAATGGGCGGCGCAAATAGCCCCAGCCTATAAAAACGTGGTGGCCCGGGAGTACAATGAGTGTGTCCGCACCGAGGCGGAGTGTACCAGGATGGCCCAGTGCCGGCTCAACGCCCAGGCCATGGAGTTTGTCAAGGGCGAAGGGAGATGCGTAGGTATCCCGGAGCTGATTCCCGGCCGCTACATCAATATCAAGGGCATGGACGATATGACGGTGGGCAGCTACTACATGGATTCCGTCACCCATACTTTTAGCCGGGAGGGCTATTACACCGACTTCACCGTAAAGGGGGCTAGGGTCTGATGAGCATTTGGGAAGAGCTGCATGGAGGCGTGGGCGCCTTTCAGCAGGACGACGAAATGCGCAGGACTGGCCTCTATCTGGCGGTGGTGACCAACGTCAACGACGAGGAGAAGCTCAACCGGGTGAAGTGCATTCCCATTGAGAACGACGAGAAGGAGGAGACCGACTGGTGCTACGTGATGGCGCCTCTGGGGGGTAAGGGCTGCGGTCAGTTCTTTTTCCCCAGCGTCAACGACCTGGTGGTGCTGGCCTATCTGGGGGGCGACCCCCGGCGGCCCATGGTACTGGGGGCCTACTGGAATACCGAGGTCACCCCGCCCTATCAGATCACGGAGGGCAAGGTACACAACTATACCATCAAAACCCCCAGCGGCAGCGAGCTGCTGTTTTACGATGAGCCGGACAAGCAGAAGGTGACCCTCACCCTGCCCTCCGGCACGGTGCTGTCCATTGACGACGAAAAGCAGGCGGTGGCTCTTCAGGATAAGAGCGGCGAGAACGCGCTGACCATGGACCTGAAGGGGGGCAACCTGGAGCTCAAGGCCAAAAACAAGCTGACGCTGTCGGCGGGGAGTACCTCCGTGGTGCTGGAGGCCTCGGGTAATATGACCCAGAAGGCCAGCGGCAAGGTAGCCATAGAGGCAGCGACCATAGAGGAAAAGGGAAGCGCCAAGGTGGCCGTCCAGGGGGTGACGGTGGAGGTAAAGGCAGACGCATCCCTGAATATGCAGGCCTCCGGGGTTACCGCTGTCAAGGGAGGCATGGTGAATATCAATTGAGGAGCAAGACCGCAGCTGGAGAGGAGGGGAGCGGGTGAACGGGAAAGAATTTCTGGGGCGCGGACTGAAGTTCCCGCTCCAGGTGGACCCCAAGACAGGAAAGCTGGCCATGGTGGACCAGGAGGAGGACATCAAGGAGGCCATCGGTATTATTCTGCGCACCGGCCGGGGAGAGCGTGTCATGCGGCCGGAATTTGGCGCCAATACCATGGACTACGCCTTTATGCCGGTCTCCAGCTCCACAACCAACGCCATCGCCCATGAGCTGCGGCTGGTGCTGCTGGAGCAGGAGCCCCGCATCCGGGATGTGGAGATCCGCTGCGAAGATCTGAATCAGCGCAACGGCTCGGTGGTCATCTATGTGAGCTATACGGTGCGCAGCACCAATAACCGATACAATCACGTCTATCCCTTCTATCAGACAGAGGGGTCGGAAGGGGGCGGCGCGGAATGAAACAGCCGGTTCTGGACCCCAGAAGTCGGGAAGATATTATGGCCCAGCTGGCCAGCCGTGCCAGCTCCTATACGCCGGAATGGCGATATGAGGGGGCGGCCGACGACCCCGGCTCCGCCCTGGCGGAGCTGTTCGGCGATATGTTCTACCAAACGGTGGACCGGATGAATTCGGTTCCCGGCAAGCTTCACACCGAATTTCTCAATCTCACCGGTTTTCGGATGCCCGATCCGGTGCCCGCAACCGGTCTGCTCCAGTTTACCGCCAACGACACGGTGGAGGAGCCGGTGCCTGTTCCTGAGGGAACTCAGGTATTTACCGAGGACGAGAACCGGGAGCACGTGGTTTATGAGACAGACCGGCGGATCGAGTCCACCCCAGCCAGCCTGCAGGCGCTGTTCTATGTGGACCCCCGGGAGGAAGTCATCCAGCAGCTGGACCTGGACCGGCCCCAGCCCTTCTTTTCCCCCACTGGAGGGGAAAATCTCCAGTACCACCGCTTTACCCTGAGCCAGGACGATGTGCTGTCCCTGTCCGGCCCCTGTCAGGTGGAGGTGGAGCTGCGCCAGGAGGGCGGACATCTGGCCAGTGAGACCGCGGCCCGGCTGGCCGATTCCAGCCTGGGCCGGTGGAGCTTTTGGTCCAATGGAACGGAGGTGCCCTTTTCTGCTGTCCGGGCCGAGGGCAACCGGATCATCCTGACCTGGGAAGGCAAGGACGCCTTTGAGCCGGACCGGGAGGGGCATTATACCATTTCCTGCACCGGCAGCTTCGGCAGCGGCCGGATCGTGCTGGATGGGATCAAGCTGCGCAGCCAGCCTGCGGGCCGGCTGGCGCTGGATGGGGTGTCCAACGGGGATATTCCTCTTGAGCTGGAGGAAGGGGGCTACTGCTTCGGCCGCCGGCCCACCCCCTACAGCATGTGCTATTTCCGCTGCGACCAGGTTTTCCGCAAGCGGGGCGCCCGGGTGAACCTGCACCTGGAGGTGGCGCCCATCATCACCAACCTGGCGGACCAGGCGCCCCATTATCAGTTCAATCAGCGGATCATCGACAAGCGGGACGCGGTGGTGATCACCCCGGACGACGTGTACGTGTCCCAGGTGGTCTGGGAGTATTACAATGGCACAGGCTGGCGGCCGCTGACGGTGTCCGGCAACCGGAACCCCTTTTCCTGCAAGCAGGAGGGGCCGCTGGAAGTGGTGTTTGAGATTCCTGCCGACCTGGAGCGGAGCGAGGTCAACGCGGAGGAGGGCTACTTTATCCGGGCCCGGGTGATCCATGTGGAGAACCAGTTCTCCATGAACCCCCGATGGGTGGTGCCCTTCCTGAAAGGGGCGGACTGCGCCTGGGACTATTCCGAGGGCCTGCCAGTGGACCGCTGCCGGGGGGAGAACAATGGGGATACGGTCCAGATGGAGGCTGTCGCCCAGGTGAGCCGGCTGGAATTCTCCGCCCTGGTGGGCATGGAGGAGCACCCCCGGTCCATGTATTTCTGCTTCGACCGTTCGCCCCACGCCATGCCGCTGTCCATCTATTTTGATGTGGCCGGGCGGGTCAAGCTGGAGGATAAGCTGCGCTTTGAGGCCTGGACCGGGGAGCGGTTTGAGCCGGTGCGCACCGTGGATCTGACCCGCAATCTGCTCCATCCCGGCGTGATGCTGCTCTATCTGCCAAAGTCTCTGCCCACCCACAGCCGGTTCGGAATGGAAGGCTGCTGGCTGCGGCTTTCCCGCAGCTCCTACCTGGAAAACAGCGGAGGCTGGCCCAGGGTGAACGCCGTCCGGCTGAACATGGTGGAGGCGGTCCAGCGGCAGCGGGCGGAGGAACAGATTTTCTCCGCCGGTATCTATGAGGCCAACAAGCTTCTGTCCCTCCTGCGCCGTCCCATCCTGGACTGTCAGGTGTGGGTGGATGAGGCGCAGGCCCTGGCGGTGGCCGATGCGGAGGCCCTGGCGGCGGCCATGCCCCGGCAGGTGGAGCTGGAGTGGGACGACCGGGTGCTCGCCCACTGCTGGGTGCGCTGGGAGCGCCGGGACGAGCTGGCGCTGGCCGGGCCGGAGGAGCGGTGTTACAGTCTGGACCCCTATGCCGGAACCGTGACCTTTGGCAACGGCATCCACGGCCGGGTCCCGCCGGAGGGCGAGAACAACCTGCGGGTTCGCTACTGCTACGGCGGCGGCAGCTGGGGCAACCGGCCCGCTGGCGCGGTGCGGCAACTTATCGGCGCCCTGCCCCGGATCAGCCGGGTGGAGAATGTGACTCCCATGAGCGGAGGCACCGACCGCTTTTCGCCGGAAAAGGCGGAGCGCATCGGAAACAAGCGCCTGCGCCACCGGAGTAAAGCTGCCGGTGTGCGGGATTTTGAGGAGATTATTGCCCAGGACTTTCCCCAGGCCAGGCATGTAAAGTGTTTTCCCGGCCGGGACAGCGCCGGGGCGTATGCCCCCGGCCACGTCAGCGTGGTAGTGGAGGGGAACGACCTGGACAGCCGCCGGGTAACCGACGATTTGTGCCAACGGATCTACGAGGCCCTGTCCCAACAGTGCGACTGTGTCATGGCAGCGGAGGGACGGCTCCACGTGGTGGGCTCCACAGTTATTACGGTGAACAGTACCATCACTGTGGAGATGGAGGACCTGGACCAGAGCGCGGTGACCCAGCAGGAGATTGCCCGGCGGCTGGAGGAGCTGATCAATGGCCGCTGGCGGGAGCGGGATATCGGCAGCCAGCTGCGCATCGCCCAGGTATGGCAGACGGTGCGGGATACCCCCAACGTGCGCCTGGTGCGGGGCATTCTGCTGGAGGGCCGGTTTGACGAGGCGGGCGTCCAGCGGGTGGTACCCCTGGAGAAGGACGACGCCTTCCCGTACGCCACGGTAAAAAGCGGCCTTCACCTGGTACAGGTGGAGTGAGAGTCTGATAGAAGAAACGGAAAAGGAGGCCAAAACCTGTGCTGAACGCCCGCAATCTGGACGACCAGACCTATGAACAGATCGTGAGGACGGCGGAGGGCCGGCTTCCCTGGCTGTGTCCGGCCTGGACGGACCACAATGCCCACGATCCGGGCATTACCATCCTGGAGCTGATGGCGTGGTACAAGGAAATGCAGCAGTACCACATGAACCAGTTTACCGACGAGCTGCGGTGCAAGCTGCTCAAGCTGGTGGGGATCAGCCGCCGTCCGGCGGCCCCGGCCCGGTGCGCGCTGGAGCTGGGGGAGGACTGCCCCGCCCGTCTGGCGGGGAGTACCCTGAGTACCCGGGAGGGGATCCCCTTTGAGCTGGCCGAGGCTCTGCCGGAGCGTCGGCCGGTGATCGCCCGGGTACAGGTTGCCCAGGGGAACCGGCTGGTGGACGTGGGGGAGGTGCTGGGAGACCGGCACATTACCTTCCAGCCCTTTGCCGGGGAGGGAGAAACCCCGGCGACGCTGCGCATCGGCTTTTCCCAGATCGGGGAGGGGGCGCTGCGGCTGTGGTTTGATGTGGCCCCCCCGGCCGGTGTGCCCCGCAACCCCTTTGCTGACCCAGGGCAGACCCCTCGGGTTATCTCCTGGCAGTGTGAGGGGGCGGCGGGCACCAAACTGGTGGAGGACGAGACCCACGCCCTCAGCGTCAGCGGCTACGTGACCCTTCAGGCGGAGGGCGTGTGGCCCGTGGGAGCGGAAGGCCTCCACTGGCTGGTCCTTACCCTGACCGATCCCGGATGTGAGGAGAGCGTGCGGCTGTCCGGCCTGTCGGCCCGGCGGTGGCCTGCCCTTCAGCAGGAGACCTGGGCCAAAAGCCACTGGTTCCGGGCGGAAGGTGAGGAAAATTGGTCGGTCTGCCTGCAGGATGCCCAGGCGATGGAGAGCGAGCTGGCGGTATTTATTCGTACGGTGGACTGCTGGACCCAGACCGGAAAATGGGTGGCGGCCGCCACCACGCAGGGACGGCTGCTCCAGCTGGATACCACCGAGGCGGTGCAGGACGGCGCGGACAACGTGCTGGTGATCAGCCTGAACGCCGCCTACAGTGAGCAGCTGCTGTTTGACGCCAAGGGCCTGCCCGGCGAGACGATTTTCCTGAATCTGGAGGGGCGGACGGCTCTGACCCAGTCTTTTGCGCTGCTGTGCAACACCCTGGACCGGGATGGACAGGTCCGGCCCACCATATGGCGGTGGGTGGAGGACTTTTACGCCTGCGGGCCCAGAGACCGGGTGTTTACTTACGATCCCCAGCGGGAGACCATTACCTTCGGCGACGGCGAGCACGGTGCACTGCTGTGCCGGGGGGAGGGGGCGGTGCTGGTGGCCGACCTGACGCTGAGCTATGGTGCGGGGGGCAACATCCCCGCCGGGCGGGACAATCTGGCCTTTTCCGACGGCGGACTGCGGGTGCCCAACCACGCCGCCGCCGGTGGCGCGGACCGGGAGACCCCAGCCCAGGCCCAGGCCAGGCTGCTCCAGATGCTCAATACCACCCGCAAGTGTGTGTCCGCCGCCGACTATGAGCGGCTGGCCAAGGAGACCCCGGGCCTGCGGGTGGCAGCGGCCAAGGCTCTGCCTGCCTATGATCCGGACGAGCCCGCCGGGGTGAGCCGGATGCCCACCGTGACGGTGGTGGTGGTGCCGGACGGCGGCGGGGAGCGGCCCCTGCCCGACCGGCGGTTCCTGGATGCGGTCCAGGGACAGCTGGACGGGGTGCGTCCCATCGGCACCCAGGTAAAGGTGGTGCCGCCGGTCTATGTGGATCTTTCTGTGCGCATTACCCTGCGGGGCGGCGAGGACGGCGTGGAGGATATTCTGACCCAGCGGGTGCGGGCCTATCTGGAGCAGGCTGGAATTGGCGGCGGCCTCCGGGCGGCGGATGTGGCCGCCCTGGCGCAGAGCGCCCCCGGTGTACTTCAGGTCCGGGAGGTGGACCTGCGCGCGCCCAGTCCGGGCTGTTATCAAAATTCCGACGGGGATATCCGGCTGCCCCGGCGGGCGATCCCCCGACTGAAAGAGCTGCGGGTGGAATGCCTGCCGGTGGAGCGGACGCTCCGCTGAGATTAACCCCTGTCAAAGAAGGAGTGTGGAGGCAACATGGAGCCGATCCAGGCGCAGATGGTTTTTTGCTGTGCGGAACAGTGGCTGGGCGGGCGATTCCACCAGATAGAGCTCTGGGGAGACGGCCTGCGGCTGGACGCGGCCCGCTTCTCTGCCGGTCTTTACTGCACGGCGGCAGTGGACAGCGGGGAGAACGGCTTCTCCTGGGAGCGGGTGGTGGTGGAGGCTGACCTTCCGCCGGACACCGCCCTGCGGGTGTATGCCTACGCCTCCGATACCAGACAATGGGGGGACTGGGCTGATCTGGACCAGGGGCTCCGGTCTCTGGAGGGGGACCCCGCTTCGGCGCTGCGGGCCGTCTTTGGCCCGCCGGTGGCCCAGCAGGGGGACTGCCTGCTCCATAAGACGGGGCGGTACCTGTGGCTGATGCTGGAGCTGGCGGCCACGGGGACCCAGTCTCCGGTGATCCGCACCCTCCGGCTGCAGATGCGGGGGGATCATATGGTGGACTACCTGCCCGCCATATATCAGGGGGAGGACTTCACCCGGCGGTTCCTCTCCGTGTTCAACAGCATGTATGCCGATATGGAGCGGGCCATCGACGCCCTGCCCGGGCAGATGGACTATGAGCACGCCGGGGGAGATATGCTGCGTACCCTGGCCTCCTGGGTGTGTGTGAACCAGGGGGGCAGCGACGAGCGGCTGCGGGAGCGTATCCGCACCGCCCTGTCCGACTATGAGGACCGGTACACGGTAGAGGGGGTGCGGCGAAGCGTCCGCCGGCTCACCGGTCGGGATCCCATCCTGATCGAGCATTTTCAGGTGTCTCCCAACCGGCCGGACTGCCGGAACCCGGAGCTCTACCGGCGGCTGTACGGGGAGGACCCCTACCGCTTTTTCGTGCTGTTGCCCGAGGACACCTTCTCCAGCCAGCGGGAGCGGGAGCAGTTCCAGCAGGACATGGAGGAGGTCATCCCGGCGGGGATGAGCATGCAGATGATCCAGATCAAGCCCTGCGTCCAGCTGGATTGGCATACCTATCTGGGGATCAACTCCCGGGTGGGCGGCTATATACCTGCGGCCATTGACGAGCAGGTGACCATTCATTACGATACCACGATCGGAGGAGCCAACCATGAATAACGCCAATTATTTCCCATTTGAGCGCAACCGGTACTTTTACGGCAAGCTGCTCACCGTCCGGGACTTTGAGGTGGAACAGCGGTACCACTGCACCAAGCGGGCGCTGCTCAACCGGCTGGTCCATGGCGCCGGCGTGGTATGCGGCCTGGGGGTAACTGCCAGCGACGAATCCACCCTGATGATCGAGAGCGGCATGGCCCTGGATTACCAGGGCCGGGAGATCGTGGTGCCTGAGACCCTGTTCCGCAAGCTGCAGATGCTGGAGGGACAGGAGACTCTGACGGGCAGCAAGGACGCCTATCTCTGCCTCACCTATGCCGAAGAGGACGTGGAGCCGGTGAACGCCACCGGAGCTGAGGTGGGCGCCCAGCGGCAATTTGACCTGACCCGGGAGGGCTACCGCCTGTTCCTGACCCCGGAGCCCCCCGCCTACCAGAGTCTGCTGGAGGCCGCCGGACGGGAAAACGTATCGGTGCTCTACCAGAGCGAGGACCTGATCCTGGTGCTCTCTCTGCCCTCCGTACTGTGTGCCGGGGAGGAATTCCAGGCCCAGATGCTGGTGGTGAAGCATGAAAAGACGCCGCCGGTGCAGTTTTCTCTGGAGGGCGAAAACAGCTTTGTGGAGAGCGAAAACGGCCGGGTCCGTCTGGAGTACCGGGAGAGCCGGGAGGAGCAGCGGTGCGTGTACACCGTGGAATTCCCCATGCGTGCCAAGGCCCTCAGCGATGTGGACAGCCAGCTGTTTCCCAACGGATGCGAGCTCAACGTGGAGCTGGGCAGCCACCACTATAAGAACTATCTGACGGTGGAAACCGCCGTCCGGTTGTGCCGGGACGGGGAGTCCGCCCGGCTCCGCCGCCGCCAGATGGACGATCTCTCCCGCCACCTGCGGGGCCGGGACGTGCCGCTGTATCTGGCCAAGCTGGAGCTGATCCACTCCGCCGGCGGGGTATTTGTGGGCACGGTGACCAATCTGCCCTTCCAGCAGCAGGTGGCCGGCGAGGGCGAGAGCAAGGGCGGCGGCGCTGGAGAGCTGACCGTGACCACCTCGGTGCGCAGTCTGGAGTATTGGCAGAAGCCGGACGTGAAGGCGGTGTACCAGCCTTCCACCGGCGGGCTGCACCTGAATTTCGGCATTCCCTCCCCGGAGCAGTACGACTACGCGGTGGCCCACGGTACGGTGGAGCTGACCCTGCCCGGCGGTATCCGGGTGAACAGCCGGGTATTCTCCGAGGAGATTGCCCACGGCCTGGGAAGCGGCGCGGTGGATGTACGCCTGAGTCTGGAGTTTGCCGACGGGACCACCGGCGAGACCGCCCTGCTGTGCGGCAACAGCGAGGTGTTCAAATCCAAGACCCTGAAGATCGCGCCCCCCTGGGCGGAGGCGGCGGCAGTGGTGTATCCGGAGCGGGGCACCATGCGCATCGGCCTGTGGATCCACGACACGATTGACGGCAATCTGGTGCGGGTCCACTACTTTGCCCAGAAGCCGGAGCGGGACACCAGCCGCATCCTGTCCCAGCGGCGGGTGAGCCTGACGGTGACACCGGAGTTCTCCCGGCTGAGCCGCCGGGGCAAGCTGCAGTTCCAGGCGGACGTGGTGGGCTCCGAGGACAAGAGCGTGGTCTGGAGCGTACGGGAGGAGAACGGCGGGGCCATCGACCGCAACGGGCTCTATCAGGCCCCCGAGCTGCCCGGCACCTACGAAATTGTGGCTGTGGCCGGAGCGGACGAGACGGTGAGCGCCAGCGCCTTTGTCATTGTGGAATAAGGCGTGAGGCTGAATTTAAGGGAGAGGAGGGGACTTTGTGGAGGCCATGCTGGTGCGGGAGCGCTATAAAATAGTTCGGGTGTCGGATGTACGGGAAAATTACGCCTTTGCCGAGGCGGTGGACATTCTGGACCGGGAAAAGAGCGGCTGCCTGCTGAATCTGTATGAAGGACCTCTCCTGCGGGCGTATCTGCACTGCTTTGATCAGATGGCCGCCTGTCCCGCCTTTCTGGGGATCTTTCTGGAGGGGGAGAGTTTGGTAACGGTGTTTCAGGACTGCACTGGGACACCCATTGACCAGGTGTTTTACCGGGGTGACAAACACGACTGGCAGACCAGGCTGGAGTACGCCGAGAAGCTGTTTCACCAGGCCCTGAATATGGCGGATCTGCCCCCGGAGGTGAGCTGCGCGGTCTTTTTGTCGGAAAATCTGTTGGTAGACGAGAAAAACCGGGAGCTGCGCCTGCGGTACCATGTGCTCCCCCTGGAGGGCATGAATCCCAGGGAGTTGGTCTACCTGACCTGCGACCAGGTGAAGAAGATCCTGCTGTCCCGCTTCTCATCCCCCCGGGCGGAGCTGGAATTTCTGGATGAACTGGACCGGGGGACCTGTCTCAATGTGGTGCAGCTCTACGCCCTGTGGCGGGAGCGGAGCCAGGAAATACAGACAGCCTATGAGAAGCTGTATCGTAAGAATTTCTTCTGGCGCTGGTGTACCTTGGTGTGGGGGCGCATCAGGTGGTATGCCGCCCGCCGGAAGCGGAGGTAAGGAAACATGATAGGACTGAAAAAACTGGGCGTCTTTGTGGTGCTTCTGGTCCTGCTGGGAGGCGGGGCCGCCCTGCTGTTCTGGGACGTGGGCGGGGAGTGCCTGTCCACGCTCCGAACCGGGAAAGCCCAGGTGGACTATTTGATGACTGCCTCCGACGCGGAGGGGGGTATTTACGCCCTTTGCCGTGCTGAGGAAGGATATGCGCTGGTGGTGGGTGATCAAAACGGCCGGCGGACGGCTCGGTGGGAGCTGACCGCCGAGGGGCTGCCTGCCCAGAGCACGCCCTCCGTGCTCTATCCGGCCGCCGGCGGCGCGGTCTACCTGGGTCTGTACAACACGGAGGAGGAGACCGCCCACCTCCAGATCTACCGCCTCACAGAGCGGGGACGGTCGGCGGAGCTGCTGCTGGACCGGGCCTGTACTGGAACAAATCTGCAGGAGCAGATGGCCAGCGTGCGTCTGTCCGCCTTTTCCCAGGTGGACAATGTGGTGACCTTCGCCGTACTGGAGGGGAATACCGCATCCTTCTATCAGCGGACCAGCGCTGACAGCGGGCTGGAGCAGCTGCAGCAGGTGACTCAGCCAGGGCTTCAGGCTGCCACCGCCCTCTCGGACGGCTCCCTGGTGCTGGCTACCAGGGACAGCCTGCTGCGCACGGATCGGGAGGCCGTTTCCCTGACCAATGGGGAAAATATCATACAGATTACCCAGGCTGGCACAGGCGTTTATTACGTGGATGGTGCCAGTCTTAAGGTGTTTTATGCGGATTTTGCCGATTGGAAGCCCTATAACTTCCTGGACCTGGAAAAAGAGGACTATGACCTGGATGACTGCACCGATCTGTGGGTGACCCGGGACGGGGACGTACTTTTGCTGATGGAGGGGAACACCCTGCTGCTGGACCGGGGGAGCACGGTATCCGACCTGAGCGGGATGCTGTGCCGCCCGGCGACCCAGTGTGTGCTGATTCTGGGGGGCATAGCCCTGGGTGTGCTGGTGCTGACCGTGCTGCTGTGGTTTGTGGTGTGTGAGCAGCGCCAGTTCCGGCTGCCCCTGCTGGTGCGGTGGGGCGTGCTGTTCGGGGCGGTGGCTTTGCTGGGTACCGCCATTCTGGTGCGGGGAGTGATCCGCCCTGCCAGCCAGCAGATGGCGCAGCGGGAGGCCGCCGCCCTGCTGGGCACGGCGGCAGTGCAGGCCAGCCAGGGCCACGATGGGCAGGAGACAGGCGACTTGCCCCAGCTGTTGGGCGACAGCCTGGCGGTAGTCCAAGGCGGGCTCTACCGGGATGCCGCAGCAGCGTTGTATGAGAGGGATGAAGCCGGTGTTTGGACGCTGGTGGCGGATAACGCCGGCGGCATGGCGGGCAGCCGGGCGGAATTGTGGGCCGGGTTTGATTGGGCTCTGGCGGAACAGGCCCGGACAGCGGGTTCCGCCTTCTGGGGCTGTACCCAGGGGGGCGAGACCCATTACATCCTCTATCAGATGGTGGGCGACCAGCTATTGGCGGTAGATGTAAACGGCACCGGGCTGCTGGCTGCCAGCTGGACCGGTTGCCAGTGGATGGTGCGGGGCCTGGCGGCCCTGGCGATACTGCTCACTGCCCTGGCTCTGGCGATTTTGTGCTGGATCACCATTGGTCTGCGCCGCTCCCTCCACGGGATGGAGCGGCTGGCGGCGGGAGAGCGGGACATCTGTGTCGTCCAGGGCGGCGGTGACGAGCTGACCAGTCTGGCGGAGGATGTGAACGCCCTGTCCGGCGCGCTGCAGGCGGTGGACCGGCAGCAAAATGAGCTGGCCCAGTCCTACCGGAGGTTTGTCCCGGAGCGGGTGCTCTCCCTGCTGGGCAAGACCAGTATCCTGGAGGTGGATAAGCAGACCTTTGTGGCCCGGGATCTGGCCACCATGATGCTTACCTTTCAGTTCCCGCCCCAGGTATACGAAAAAAGTGGCCGGGAGCTGTTTGACAACCTGAATGAGATCATTGAGCGCACCGCCTCCATCGTCACCCAAAAGGGAGGCGCAGTGTTCAACTTCGCCTACAACGGCTACGACTCGGTTTTCGAGGAGGGCAGCGCCGCGGCGGTAAGCACGGCAGTGGCCATCCAGCAGGAGGTGCTGGACATCAATCGGGAGCGGGAGCTCTCCGGCCGCCCCCCTGTGGTGGTACGCATTGCCCTGGATGAGGGCAGCGTGATGATGGGCGTGGTGGGAGACGAGAATCAGATTGAGCCCACCTCCATCTCCTCCAGCTTCTCCGTAGTCAAGCATCTGGTGGAGCTGTGCGGCCGGCTGGAGGCCAACATCCTGTGTACCGAGTCGGTGATCGACGGCGTGAAAGGGTACGGCAGCCGCTACATAGGCAAATGTATGGAGGGCGGCCAGGCCATCCGCACCTATGAGATTTTTGACGGAGACGCCTATGAAATCCGCAAGGTGAAGGAGACCACCGGCGGTCAGTTCTCCCAGGGTGTGTACGCCCTGTATAGCCGGGACTTTGCCCAGGCCAAGCGTATTTTCCTCAGCCTGGTCCATCACAACACTGGCGATGGGGGAGCCCGCTACTATCTGTATCTGGCGGACCGGCTGGAAAAACGGCCGGAGGAAGAGATCAGTCTGGATTCTGGCCTGTGACCGGCGGCAGGGACGCCGGCGGGCCAACCTAGGAGGAGCGCGCTATGGGCACGACACAATTTGACATCATAACCGATCAGGTGCAGGCGGCCGCCCACAATGCGGCGGCGGGAGCCGCCAGCCGCCTGCGGCGGGATACCAGCCTGGTCAACCAGGCCCATCGGTTTACCGGGCGGGCTTTTCAGGCCGGAGAGGAGGCCCTGCGGCGCGGAGTCCGCTGGGCTGGTGGGCAGGGCGTCCCTAACGACGGTTTTGTGGAGACACCCTCCCAGCCCCAGCAGCCGGCGGCAGACGGCTATGTGCGCCGTTCCCCGGTGCAGCCGGTCTATCGGGCAAAGAATTATTACCGCCGGCTGCTGCTGCGGGCCGCCGGGCTTGTGGCGCTGGCGGCGGTAGCCTGTGTGGCCGTCTATCTGCTTCTTCAGCTGGGTATATTCGGACGCTGAGTCCGTGAGATAAGACATAGGGGGACTTCCTTTGCTGAGCCAACTGCTGAGACAACTGTTTAACTCTTTCGGGATATTCTTCCGCACAATCCGGGCCTTCTTTACCCGGAAGCTGACGGGGGCCTGGGCCGGTCTGCGCCGGATCACCAACGTCTCCCGTCAGGCCACCAAGGTGGCAACCAGCGCTTTTGAGGGGGCGGCCACGGCGATCCAGAAGCCGACCAAGCGGGAGGATTATATCGAAACCCGCCGGCTGTTTATCTCCAAATCCTTTCTGATCATGCTGGCCATTGGGGTAGTGCTGCTGGGATTGCTGATCTATTTCGTGGTGTGGCCCTTTCTGCTCAGCCGGTTTTTCACCGCCCGGTTCTACCAGGGGGACGAGCAGCTGGCCAACTGGTCCGGCCGGGTGATCGTGTATTATGACGAGGCCAAGGAGCACCCCATGTACAGCGGCACCCTGACAGACGGCGTGCTGCAGGGGAAGGGCAAGGAATACGACGAGGACGGCCTGCTGATCTATGAGGGTCAGTTTGTCGATGGCGTATATGAAGGAGACGGCAATCTTTACGAGGCAGGCGCGCTGGTCTACTCCGGAACTTTTTCCGGCGGGCTGGCCAACGGCATGGGCACCGCCTATTCCGATGGATTCAAATGCTATGACGGGGCCTTCGTGGAGGGCCTTTATCAGGGCGAAGGTACGGAATATTACCCCGACGGCACGGTGAAATACAGGGGCTCCTTCGCAGCCGGACTATACGAGGGTACCGGCACCTCCTATTATGAAAACGGAGAACGCGCTTACGTGGGCGACTTTGCCGCCGACCTGCGGGAGGGAGAGGGCACCGAGTACACCGAGGACGGCAGCCTCCTTTATAAGGGTTCTTTTGCCGCCGGCCTGTACGAGGGCACCGGCAGCCGTTACCTGGAAAACGGCGATAGGATCCAGGCGGAATTTGTGGCGGGAACTACCAGCGGAGAGATTCAGTGGTATCGGGACGGAAAACTGTGGTATAATGGCGGAGCGGCGGAGCTGGCCCCCGACGGGTTTGGCACACTGTACAGCGACAGCGGCAAGGCCATCTATGCCGGAGAGTTTGACCAGGGCGCCCTGGATGGTGCCTGGCTGCTGAGCCTCACCGCCCAGGATCTGCGTTCCGCCTTCGGGGAGGCCACGCTCACCGAGACCGACAGCGACGGCGGTTTCCGCATTGTCAATGAAGAGCTGGGCCTGTGGGCGTTGTGCAGCTACCAGCAGGGAGAGGATGAGCCCCAGGTCTATGAGCTCTGGTTCCAGCCTCAGACTGGAAGCTCTGCTACCGCGCTGCTGCCCTGGGAGAACGCCGAAGCATTCGACCAGTGGGCCCTGGTAGGCCATGAGTCCACCACCCAGACCGAGAAGCTGGAGGGCAGCGCCCAGTATGCCGATGGCACAGTGGAGGGCAACTGGTGGCTGCACCGGTACATCTATGAGGAATACACCTGCACCGGGCTGAGCCGGGGAGAGGCCGAGGCGCCCAAACAGCTCCACTGGATACGTGCCGGCGAAATGCCTGTCGGCGGGGCGGGCGGCGGGGACGACGCCCTGGCCCAGTCCCAGGAGCGGCTGGACGAGTTGCTGACGGCGCTGGATGGCATCGGCGGCGGCTCCGGCGGCGGCAGCGCCGCCAGTCAGGGGGAGACGGATCGGATGCTGGGGTTGATGCTCAGCGCCCAGGACGGCCAGGACCTGATTGACGCCCTGACGGACTACTATGTCTACAGTGAAATGTGCGGGGTGCTGGAGGGGAGCCGTACCCTTCTGCAGCAGCGGCTGGACGAGGAGCAGCTCCTGCTGAGCCGGGGCTCCGGCAGCCAGGAGACGGTGGATTCCCTCACCAGCCGGCTGGAGGATCTGGACCGCCTGCTCACCCAGTATGCCGCCAGCGCCGAGCGGGGCCGCCTGACCGGGCAGAGCCTGAGCAAGCTGAATCCCGGCGATTATGACGTACAGGCGGTGCTGCTTACGTTCGACCCGGTAGAGCTGGATGCCGGTGCGCTGTATAACGCCGCTCTGGAGTATGCCACTGCGGTGGCCGCCCAGCGGTATGAGGTGGACACCGCCCAGCTGGAGCTGGAGGTCAAGACGGCGGTGATCGACCTGAACCTGGCCTATGAGGATATCCGCTCCGCTCAGAAGGCGGTGGAGCAGGCCAGAACCGCCCTGGACGAGGCCACAGCGGCCTACGCCAAGGGTACGGTGACCAAGGCCGAGCTGTACGAGGCTCAGTGTGCCCTGAATCAGGAGGCGGCCGATCTGCTGCTGGCCACCGGCGCCTTTAGCCATCAGGCCAACGCCCTGAATACCCTGTCGGGCGGCTGGCTGGCCCAGGAGCAGGACTGGATGGCGGATACCTTCCAGGTGCTGTTCCAGGGGGAGATCCGCCGGGGCGAGGAGGCCGCAGCGGACCTGGAGGCCCAGCGGCAGGAGCAGGAGGATCAGGCAAGCCAGGCGATTCAAGAGGAGGCGGCTCAAAGCGCCGTACCTTCCGCCAGCCCGGCCCAGCGTTGAGAAACAGGAAGGAGCGCGCATATGGCAGACTATACCGCTCTGGTGGAGGCGGGCAACGCCCTGGTGGAGATGCTCCGGGACAATCTGACCCCGGAACCCATCGCCAACCGGGAGCTGATTTCCCTGTGCTCCCCGCATGAGAGCGAAAACAACCAGCTGACCCTCTACCTCTATCAGGTGGAGGAGGATACCCAGGGAGGGCAGAGCGGTTACTACCGGGTCAGCGAGAATGTGGAGCGGCTGCGGCCCACCCAGTACAACATCCGCTTTCTGGTCACCGCTCACTCCAAGGCGCCTGCCCAGCTGAAAGAGGCCGACCAGTACCGTATGATCGGGGCGGCGCTCCAGGTGCTGAAGGACCACCCGGTTATTGATTCCCAGTATCTGGGCGGTTCCCTGGCGGAGCAGAACGCCACCATCCGGGTGGTGCTGGAGAAGACGCCCCAGGACCAGCTGCTGAAGATCTGGAACAACACCTCTACCGCTTATAAGCTGTCCTTTGTGGTGCTGCTGTCAGGCATCGAGATTGACTCCCGGAAGGAGCGCCGGTTCACCCGGGTTACCGATGTGTCTATCTCCACCGAGCAGATGCAGAGAGGGGGAGGGGCATGATCTCCATTCATGCCAGCGCTGTCTGCCGGGTGGTGGACGGCTATACCGGAAAGCCTCTGGAGGGTTCCGCGCTGAGCTGCACACTGGATGGCGTGTCCTGCCGTCCCGTTGCCAAACAGGGGGGCTATCTGGTACTGCTCAACCTGTCGCCCGGCCGGCACCGGCTGGCCCTGTGCTGCAGGGGATATCAGGAGGAATGGGTGGAGTTCCAGGCCGACGGGGGGACCCGAGAGCTGGATATTACCATGAAGCCGGGGGCCGGTTATCCCTTCCGGCAGACCATTACCCGGCTGGAGCTGACGGTGGAGGCGGCGGGACACCCCGCTGCCGGACGGCAGCTCTGGCTGGCCCCCTCCGGCCTGTTTGAGTTAAAGCTGGCCCAGACCAAGGCGGAGGCGGGAGAGGAGCAGCTGCGGCTCTACTGCAAGGGCCCGGAGGAGAGAGCCCCCATGGGCGCCTATTTGATTGTGGACGGAACAAACAGTGAGATTGTGGGTCTGCGGTCTTTTGCGCGGGAGATGGGCGCACTCACCACGCCTCTCCGCCGCACCCACAGCCGGGGCAAGCTGCTGCTGCCCGCCCAGCGGTATCACACTGGGGCGGACGGAAAGCTGGCGGCGGTATTCCGGGCGGCCTGCACCGTGGAGGTGTATGCCGAGGAGGCCGGCCTTTTGGCCAGCCTGAAGCTGGAGGAAGGGGAGAACCGGCAGACCATCCCCCTCTGAAAGGAGAACGACTATGGCAAATCCAATGGTTCAAACGGCGCAGTGTACCTGTTCTTTCGGTATGACTCCGGCTATGATGATGGTGACCAGTCAGATGACGGTCACTATGGGCGGTATGCCGGCGGCCACCATTATGGACGGGGCGCCCATGAGCAATATCCCAACCTTTGGTATGTGTACCAATCCGGCCAATCCGGCGGTGGCGGCGGCTACGGCAGCGGCGCTGGGGACGCCTACGCCGGCTCCCTGCCTGCCTGCCACGGTGAGCTGGGTGCCCGGCTGTCCCACCGTAATGGTGTGCGGCAAGCCGCTGCTGAATAACAACAGCAGGCTGATATGCAGCTATGGCGGGGTGATCCAGCCCCTGATGACGCCCGCCATCACTGTCACTACCCCCTGAGTACCAGCGTGGCAGGAAGGAGGAGCGCCATGGAGGAATACGACCTGCGGGACGTAGCCTATGAGCGGATGAGCCGGGGATACGAAAGCCAGTGGGAGCTGATGGACGATCTGTTTGCCTGGCTGGACCTGCGGATTTATTTCTTTTATCAGCACCACCAATGGCTTGGCCCCAAAAATGATATGCGCAACATGCTGGGTTTGGTGGTCAGCCGGGAGGAGTTTGAGCATAATCTGGTGAAGGCGGCCCAGCTGGGACTGAACGCCCAGCTGGAGGGAGGCGAGGCGGCCCAGCTGGAGGCCTCCCACAGCACGATTCAGGCCCGCCTGAGCCGGACAGAGCAGGAATTTCCCTTAAACCAGCTGCTCCGCCGGTGCGCCCTGGACGAGTTTGAGGCCAACTGCGTGGTGTTGGCCTATGCCGGGGTGCTGGACAAGAAATATGAGAAACTCTTTGCCTATCTGCAGGATGACATTACCAAAAAAGCCCCCACCACGTCTCTGGCGGTACAGCTCTTTCTCCCGCTGGAGCATACCATGGAGGAGTACCTCTCCCGCTTCTCCCGCCGGGACGCTTTTACCGCCCTGTTTGACAGGGAGCGGCTGACGGCAGGACAGCTGGTGCTGCGGCCCTCGGTGCTGGAGTTTCTCAGCACCGGGACGGTGGCTCCGCTCCCCGGCCTGCGGCTCTTTGACGGGGCGGCGGAGCGGCCCGGCGGCCCTCTGGTCATCGGCCAGGAGCTGGCCCGGCAGCTGGATTTGCTGTTCGGGGAGCCAGGGGAGCAGGTGATCTGCCTGTCCGGCGGCCCGGGGGCGGGCAAACGCTTTCAGGTAGAGCACCTGATGGCCCGCACAGGCCGGCGGTGCGTGTTTGCCTCCCTGGACTGCGACCAGCAGGAGGAGCGGGCCCGGGAGGCCGTGCTGATCGCCCGCCTCACCGGGGCCTGTTTGTGCTGTACCCACATGGAGCGGCAGGATTCCGAGGACAGACAGCAGCCGCCGGAGGAAAAGCTCCTACAGGCTATTCTGGGGCTGGAGCTGCCTGGAGAAAAGGTGTTTTTCCTCTCTCAGTTGCCCATCCGGGCACAGCTGAGCCGGCTGTCCATCGAACTGGAGGTGCCTGCCACCACGGAAGAAGAGCGGATGGCCCTGTTCCAGGCGTTCCTGGGGGAGACCCCGTTGGAAGACGGGCTGACGGTGGAGGAGCTGGCCTCCAAGTTCCGCTTTTCTCCCCGTCAGGTAGAGCTGGCCTGCCGCCAGGCGGTGGGTCAGGCCGGGCTGGACGGCCGGACCACGGTAACCAGCCGGGAGATGCACCAGTGCTGTTACCGCCAGGTGGTCCATAAGCTGGGAGATTTGGCCAGCCGGGTGCGCCCGGCCTTTGGCTGGGACGATGTGGTGATGCCCCAGGATCAGAAGCGGCTGCTCCAGCACGCCTGCAGCCACATTAAATTTCAGCACAAGGTATATTACGATTGGGGATTTGACAAGAAGATCACCTATGGCCGGGGACTGTCCATTCTGTTTGCCGGAGCCCCCGGTACCGGAAAGACTATGTGCGCTCAGGTCATTGCCAACGAGCTGAATATGGAGATGTACAAAATCAACATCTCCCAGATTGTCAGCAAGTACATCGGCGAGACGGAAAAAAACCTCCAGGCGGTGTTTAACGAGGCCAAGCGGTCCAACTGCGTGCTGTTCTTCGACGAGTGCGACGCCATTTTCGGCAAACGCAGCGAAGTGAAGGACGCCCACGACCGCAACGCCAATGTGGAGGTGGCCTACCTGCTTCAGCAGGTGGAAGAGCACGACGGGGTTTGTATCATGGCCACCAACCTGATCGGCAACATCGACGCGGCCTTTATGCGCCGCATTACCTATGTGGTCCATTTTCCCTTTCCGGACGCGGCCATGCGGGAGGAGATCTACCGCCGCACCATGCCCCCTCAGGCGCCGGTGTCCGACGACGTGGACTGGACGTTCCTGGCGGAAAAATTTCAGCTCTCCGGCGGACATATCAAAAATATCGTCCTCTCCGCCGCCTTTCTGGCGGCTCTGGAAAATCAACCCATCGGCATGGCCCACCTGCTGCGGGCGGCTGTGGGTGAGATGAAGAAAAATGAAATTGTGGTGGTCCGGGAGGAATTGCGGGAATACGCAGACCTGCTGGATGAATAGAGACAACATATCATTAGGAGGAAACAAAAATGACCATTACCAAACACACAGATGGAGATAAGCTGACCATTGCCCTGGAGGGGCGGCTGGATACCTCCACCGCGCCTGAGCTGGAGGCGGAGCTGAACGCCAGCCTGGACGGTGTAAAGCAGCTGGTGCTGGATATGGAGCAGCTGCTCTACCTCTCCTCCGCGGGACTGCGGGTGGTACTGGCCGCGCAGAAGCGGATGAACAAGCAGGGACATATGACGGTGACCCATGTCTGCCCGGATATTATGGAGGTCTTTGAGATCACCGGGTTTGTGGACATTCTGGATATTCAGTGATTGAGAAATGAGTGAGAGATTGTGATTGGTGCATCCGCGCGGGAGAACATATTTGTCTGCAAAGCGTTTTATAATTTCTTTTTGCCCAGCCTCTGCTCCTGTCTGGGGCTGGCTATCGGTGGACTGGCCGACTGCGTTTTTGTCGGAAATACCGTGGGAGCGGTGGGCCTGACCGCCATCAGCATCGGCCAGCCGGTGTATATGCTGTTCAATACCATCAGCTACTCTTTGTCCATCGGCGGCTCGATCCATTACGCAAACGCCCTGAGCGAGGGGAAGGAAGAGGAGGGCAACCGGATCTTCGGCAATGTCCTCCGGGCAGACCTGTTTACCAATATCCTGCTGTGTATTCTGGGGTTGATTTTCCTGCCTCAGGTGCTCACCTTCCTGGGCGCCGGTACGCCGGGAACCGAGGTGTGGGAGAACTGCGAGGCCCTGGTGCGGGCCCAGCTGCTCCTGGTGCCGGTGATGTTCTGCCAAGGCCCCTTCTATTATTTCATCAACTGTGACAATAACCCCAAGCTGGCGGCGATAGCTCTGGTCACCAGCAATACCATCGACATTGTGTTCAACTATGTGTTCGTAGTGCTGATGGACATGGGCGTGGCGGGCTCGGTGTACTCCACCGGCCTGGGCGCGGCGGTGATGCTGGTCATCAGCGTGACCCATTTTATCCGGAAAAAGGGTTGCCTGCGGTTTACCTGGCCCAAATTTCAGCCCCAGACTGTGGCCCTCTCCTTCCGGACCGGTTTTGCCACCTCCATCCAGTACATCTTCCAGTTTGTCACCATCCTGGTGTGCAACCGGCTGCTGATGACCATCAGCGGAGAGCTGGGGGTGGCGGTATTCGGCATCGTGTTCAACGTGGCGCTGGTGGCGGCGTCGGTGTACGACGCCATCAGTATGGCGCTGCAGCCCATGGTGAGTACCTTCCATGGCGAGTGCAACAAATCCAATGTGCGCTGTACCCTGCGGCAGGCATTTCTGGTGGCAGCGGTTATGAGTATCATTGTGATTGCGCTGCTGGTGGCTATCCCGCAATGGGTCTGCTTCGCTTTCGGTCTGCGGACGGCGGAGGAGCTGGCCATGGGAAGCGTGGCCATCCGGATCTACGCGCTGTGTGTCCTTCCCTCTGGAGTTAATATGGTAATGACCTATTATTACCAGGCCCTTGGAGAGGAATTTACCAGCTATCTGCTGTTTACGCTGCGTTCCTTTGTGTTTTTCCTGCTGTTCAGCCTGCTCCTCAGCCGGGGCGGCGTCATGCTGTTCTGGTGGACCTACCCCTGCATGGAGGTGGCCACGCTGTTGGTGCTCTGCATCTACAACTGGAGAAAGGGCTCCTGGACCTATCTGAATGAGGATGACAGCAAGATTTACAGCGCCTTCCTGGACAGCAGGGAGGCCGATCTGGGGGCGGTGGAGCAGGATGTGTCCGCCTATCTGGAGCGAATGGACGCCAACCCCACCCAGATCTATTTCGCCACCATCGCGGTGGAGGAGGTATGCGGGGTGATCATGAGCCACGCCTTTTCCTCCAACGACGGCTATATCCAGCTGACCATCGTGCCCCATGAGGACGGGACCGTGACGCTCCATGTGCGGGATAACGCCAAGGAGTTCAATCCCTTTGAGCTGAACACCGACGCCATCAGTCTGGAGGAGGGCACGGGTCTGGACATCATTGGCGTCAAGATGATCAAGAGCAAAGCGAAGGAATTCTTCTACCGTCGGTACGCGGGCTTCAATACTCTGGTGGTCCGGGTATAGGTCGTAAAAAGAGAGAGGAGGCGGGGCGAACTTGAAGAAGATGCGGTTTACCCTGGGGAAGAAAATTGTGGTTATGATCCTGGCAATGAGTGTCATTCTCTGCGCCACCGCGCTCTTCGTCAGCTACCAGACCTATCAGCGGCGTACCATGGCGTTTTATGAGCAGCTGGGCCACAACGTGGTGGCAACCCTGGCCAGCCAGCTGGAGGCGGAGGATCTGGACCGCTACTATGAGACCCTGGAAATGGATGACCGCTATTATGAAATTCAGCGCTTCATTGCCGATCTGGTGGAAAGCAACGGCGTGCAGTACCTCTATGTGGTGCGTCCTCACGGGATAGGCGTAACCTTCCTTTTTGACTCAGATATGGAGGCAGGGGAGAACGGCGACTATCTCTCCGGTGGATACTGCGCTCTGGGTACCTATACCGATCTGCTGGGCGGCTTTGCAGACAATCTGGATAAGCTGCTGGACGGCCAGGAGGTGGGGCCCATCGTCCAGAAGGACCCCAGCTACGGCTGGTTGATGACCTCCATGACTCCGGTGCTCCATGAGGACGGCAGTGTGGCTGGTTATGTCATGGCGGATATCAGCATGAACGAAGTGGTACAGGAGCAGCAGCGCTTCCTGCTGTACAGCGGCGGCCTGCTGGCGGCGCTGACCGTGGTTTTTGCCGGGGTCTACCTGCTGGTGATCCGGCGGAGCTTTATCCGCCCCGTTCAGGAGCTGACCGCCGCCGCCCAGGGCTATGAGGGCGGCGAAAACAAGCGAGCCTTCAGCCAGGTGAAGATCAAGAGCAATGATGAGCTGCGTACCCTGGCGGACGCCTTCCGCATGATGCTGGCGGAGATCGAGCTGAACAACCAGGAGCAGCAGGAGCTGGCCCTGCGGGAGCAGCGGCTGGAGAGCGAGCTTCAGCTGGCCAACCAGCTCAACATATCCATGCTGCCCAGAGAGCTGCCGGAGCGGAAGGAAGGTTATCCCTTCGCCATCCGGGGACAGATCTATCAGGGGCATGAGCTGTCCTGCTGCTTTTATGACTACTTCCTGCTGGACCAGGACAGGCTGTGCGTGCTGGTGGGCGAGGTGCCGGGCGGAGGAATCCCCCAGGTGCTGTATACCGCCATGGCCCAGGCCACGATCAAGAGCCAGATGCGCTCCGGCCTGCCCCTGGCTGAGGCCATGACCGCCGCCAATCAGCAGCTGTACGAGATGAGCGGGGAGCTGAGCCTGAATGTGCTGGTGGGTGTGCTGGATGGTATCACCGGACACTTCTCCTGTATCAACGCCGGCCAGAGTGATCCGCTGCTGATGCGCAGCCAGGACCAGTATCAGTGGATGGGCGTTCTTCCTTATGCGCCACTTGGCCAGAATGAAAATGTGGTTTATCAGACCATGGAATTGGAACTGCGCCAGGGAGACCGGATTCTCTTCCACACAGCCGGGCTGGACAGTATCACAGGCCGGGATGGAAGACCCTTTGCAGCTGAACAGCTCCGGTTGTCCCTGAACGAAAGCCGGAGCCGCCAGGCGGAGCTGGAGCGTCAGCTGCAAGGCGTCAGCGACGCGGGCAAGGTCTATGCCCGGCGGGTAGAGGATATCAACGGTTACGTCCTTCTGGCAATGGAATACCGCCGCCGGGACCGGGCCCAGGCCCACTGTGTCCTGACGCCTGATGCCAGAGGAAGCGCCAGGCTGATGGAGTTCCTTCGGGGCCAGCTGGAGGCCAATCAGCTCCAGGGCGGACAGATGGCGCGGATGCTGGTGCTGGCGGATGAGCTGTTTACCCTGTGCTGCCGCCGGGCCGATTCGGACAGTCGCCTGATGGCGGAGTGTGCCATTCCGCAGGGGGAGGGGCAGGCCATCCTCCGCCTGAAGGGGGGCTTTGGCGGACACAGTCCGTTGGAAGAGCTTCAGGACGAAGCCTCGAAGCATGCGGCTGAATTTATCGTCCAGAACTGCAGTCGGGTTCTCTTTGAAAGCGACGGCACCATGGATACAGTTACCGTGGTGAAGCAATTGGAAGGAACAGGAACATTGGAAAGAGAGAAGCGTGTATGAAACAGAAAGTGAAATTTTCTCTGGGCAAAAAGCTCACGGCCATGATCGTGTTTCTGAGTGTGGCTTTGAGTCTGGTAGCCATTCTGGTGAGCTACCGTATTTTCAGTTCTACCATGACCCGTTACTACAAAGAGCTGGGTACCAATCTGGTGCGTACGCTGGCAAGCCAGCTGGATGCGGACGAACTGGACTACTACTATGAGACGGGGGAAATGGACGAGAATTACTACAAGACTCAGCAGTTCATTCAGGACCTGGTGGCCAGCAATAACGTGGAATATCTCTACGTGGTGCGCCCCAACGGGGTGGGCGTCACCTTCCTCTTTGATTCCGACATGGAAGTGGGGGAAGGCGGCGAGTATTATGACGGCGGCTATTGTGCGCTGGGTACCTACGTGGATCTGGTGGGTGGCTTTGCGGAAAATCTGGATAAGCTGTTGGCCGGAGAAGAGGTGGAACCTATCATACAGCCGGATGCTGGGTTTGGCTGGCTGATGACGGCGATGGTTCCGGTGCTCCATGAGGATGGAACCATGGCGGGCTATGTCATGGCGGACATCAGCATGTATGATGTGATGCACACCAGTCAGACCTTCCTCATCACGCTGGTGGTGCTGCTGGTTGCCCTGACTGTGGCCTTTATCGTGTTGTTTCTGACGATCCTGCGGCGGAAAGTGATCCAGCCAATTGATCAGCTCACTCAGGCTACGGGGGCCTTTATCCAGAACAATGAAGCTGAGCTGGCGGCGGGGACGGCCACTGTCAACGTGCCTGAGATCAGGACGGGGGACGAGGTAGAGGAGCTGGCGAACTCTTTCCGGAAAATGGAGGAGGACATGATCTCCTATATCCGCAGCTTCATGAAGATCACAGCGGAAAAGGAGCGCATCGGAGCTGAGCTGAACGTGGCGACCCAGATCCAGGCGGATATGCTGCCCCGGATTTTCCCCGCCTTCCCGGAGCGGCAGGAGTTTGACATTTATGCCACCATGAACCCTGCCAAGGAGGTGGGAGGAGACTTCTATGACTTCTTCCTGGTGGACGACGATCACCTGGCGGTGGTCATTGCCGACGTGTCCGGCAAGGGCGTTCCGGCGGCCCTCTTTATGGTGATTGCCAAGACCCTGATCAAGAACCACGCGCAAAACAAGGAGGCGCCGGGAGAGGTATTTACCAACACCAATGAGCAGCTCTGTGAGGGGAATGATGCCGGTCTCTTCGTGACAGCGTGGATGGGCATTCTGCAGATCAGTACGGGACACTTTGTATATGTAAACGCTGGCCACAATCCGCCTTTGCTCCGGCGGGCGGGGGGCAGCTTTGAATGGCTGAAATCCCGGCCCGGCTTTGTACTGGCTGGCATGGAGGGCGTGCGCTATCGGGAGAATGAGATGGAGCTGGCTCCCGGAGATGTGCTGTACCTGTATACCGACGGCGTTACCGAGGCCACCGATGCCCATCAGCAGCTCTTTGGAGAGGAACGGCTCCAGACGGCGCTGAATGAACAGCCGATGCTGCCGGTAGGCCAGATGCTGTCCAAGATCAAGGGCTGCATTGATAGCTTTGTTGGGGAAGCAGAGCAGTTTGACGACATTACCATGCTGGGTTTGGAATATCTGAAAAGAGGAGATGGAACAGATGGCTGAACGGATTTTTCCGGCTACCCTGGAGCAGTTGGAACCGGTACAGGCCTTTGTGGCAGAGCAGCTGGAGCTCCACGAGTGTCCAGCCAAGGTAAAATTCCAGCTGGATGTGGCAGTTGAAGAGATTTTTGTCAATATTGCCCACTACGCCTATCCTGAGGAAAACGGAGAGGCCACTGTACGCTGCTGTGTGGGAGGGGAGCCGCTGCAGGTGACCATCCAATTTCTGGACAATGGAAAGCCCTTTAACCCGCTGAAAAAGCCGGATGCCGACATTACCCTGTCGGCAGAAGAACGGGATATCGGCGGACTGGGAATTCTGATGGTGAAAAAGAGTATGGACGCAGTGGACTACACCTATGAGGACGGAAAGAATATTCTGACCATTAAGAAGAATATCCAGATAGGATAGGAGTCGAGTAAGAATATGATCGCATTTCATCCCCCTGAAATAGAGGACAAACCATGGATTGACGCTTGCTTCCGCGCTGCCGGCAACAGAGGCTGTGAGTATAGCTTTGCCACGGTATTTCTGTGGAGCAGAACCTTTCAGCAAGAGGTGGCACAGATGGATGGCTATGTCTTGGAACGTCTGTGTGGCCGGGTGGGCAACGGCTATCTGTTTCCCGCCGGCAGCGGCCCACTGAAGCCGGTGCTGGATGCCTTGGAGGCCGACGCGGCGGAGCGGGGGGATATCTGCCGCCTGCTATGTGTCACGCCGGAGCAGCTGGTGCAGCTGGAGCAGGTTCACCCCGGGCGGTATACCTGTACGCCGGATCGGGATGGGTGGGATTATCTCTATGATATCCAGAAGCTGGCGGAACTGGGGGGCAAGAAACTCCACAGCAAGCGCAACCACATCCATCGATTTGAGGAGCGGTATCCCGACTGGAAGGTAGAGGAGATCACGATAGACAATCTGGCGGAGTGTGCCGAAATGGATCTGGAGTGGAATCGTCTCTACCGGCAGGAACGGGAGAATGGTGAGGAGACAGCGCAGAGCCGGATGGATGAACGCCATGCCATGTCAAAGGCATTTGCCTATTATGAGCCGCTGGGACTGTCTGGTCTGTTACTGCGGGTGGAGGGGCGTGTAGTGGCCTTTACCATGGGCAGCCCCATCAGCGTCGATACCTTCGATGTCCACTTTGAAAAGGCCTACGGAGAAATTCAGGGGGCCTATACCATGATCAACCGGGAGTTTGCCCGCTGGGTACGGGACCGCTACCCGGAGGTGCGCTATTTGAACCGGGAAGATGACATGGGACTGGAAGGCCTGCGGAAGGCTAAGGAGTCCTATTATCCTGACTGTATGGTGGAGAAATGCTCCGTAGTTTGCCGGAGGGATTGACTTCCATTTGGGTAAGCTGGGGCAAGGTGTACAAATGCGGCTGAGCATAATATGGAATGATAAGAGGGAAAGAAAATGGCAGCATGAGAGGCTGCAAAAGGGGTGAGTCTTGTGCAAGGCTTGGTGTTGGTTCGGATACAGGAACCCTCAGGAGCCTTTTCTCAGTACATACCCAAAAGCTTTCATCACCTTCTGAAAAAGCCTGAGACAGTGTGTGTAGGAGCCATATATGATGGCAAGGCCTGTGCCGCAGCCTTGGCAGAGAGCCAGAGTTCTGGAAGCTATTACTTACGCTATCTTTTTGTGGACCCTGCCGCACGCTTGTGTGGGCTGGGTACCTATCTGCTGCGGGGGCTGCTGGGAGAGGTGAAGGCTGCCGGAACTCATGAGATAAAGGCAGTGTACAGCCCCAGTATGCTGGGAGAGGGGAAACAGACCCTCAGCGTTTTGACCCGCGCCGGTTTTTCTTCCCCCAAGCCCATCTCTACTGCCTTCTCTGTCCGTCTAGGAGACATTCCCAATGTGAATTTGTCTCTGCCAGCGAATATGGCGGTTTATAGCGCGGTGGATGCCCCAGAGCCTGTGCGGTTGGCCTATCAGGCATTGGTGGAGGGGGACAAGTTGCCCTCCTACGCCAATGCGGAGTGGCTCAAGGAGCCTGTGCCTGAGCTGTGCAGCTTCAGCACGGTGAAGGACTGCCTGTCCGGTGTATTGCTGATCGACCATCGGGAGGAGGGCTATCACATTGCGGGACTCTATGTGCTGGAGCCCTTCCGGGGCGGGTGGTCGGCAGCGGCCCTGATTGCCCGAACGCTTACCGCGGCCAGGGCAATGCTGCCAGATGAGGCGGAGGTGTGGACCTCTGCCATCGACCGCGGCGGATTTTCCCTGTGTGACAAGCTGCTTCGGCAGGGGAAGGATGCCCGGAAGGAGACAGAGTTTTATGCAGTGTATCGGTTCTGAAGGAGGAATTACAGATGCAGAGCTATTTGACAAAGCGGAGAAGTGCTCCAGCTAAAGACAACCGGCCACAAACTCAGCCCATTACAACCAACGAGATGCTTCATATGTCCAATGCTGGCGCGCCTCAGCCCATGTCTCCTGCTCTGCGGGAGAAGTTTGAGCCCGGTTTCAGTGCCGATTTTTCCAATATCCGTATCAGCCGGGGCCATATTCCCGAGGAGCTTGGGGTCCAGGCGGTAGCCAAAGGTACCGATATCCTGCTGGATAGCAGCGCCGGTATGGACGTGCTGGGCCATGAGCTGGCCCATGTGGTGCAGCAGGCCCAGGGCCGGGTGGCCGGAGGCTACCCCGTGGTGGAGAATGCTGGTTTGGAACACGAGGCCGATGTGATGGGAGCCCGGGTCGCCTCCGGATTGACCGCCGAGGTGGGGAGCCAGAATGGGTTTGGCGGCGAGACCATGTCCATTTCTCCCATGTCCTCCGCCTCCGCTCCCGCCCAGTGCAAGTCCAAGGAGGAGAAAGAGGCGGAGAAGGCCGCCAAGGAGTATGAGAAACAGAAGCCGGCCCGCGTCCGCCAGATGGCCAGGTCGCAGCGGGAAGAATTTCTCAAGGATAAGTATTATCGCGGAAATATCTATCAGTCCGTCATGCAGGAAGGCAACCACGCCAACATTTCGGAGGCGAATCTGAGAAGATTTGTGGAGCGGAATCTGGACAGGGTGGGCGGCGCCGATGAGGCGGAGGTCGGGCGGAACCGGCAGGAGATGTACTCTGCCTTTGAATCGAAAGACAGGCAGAAAATGGGCGGCTACGCAAAGAAAGAGTTTCAGCGTCAGCATGCGGCGTTTTCAGATCCGGCAACCGCGCAGATGCTGCAGGATTTGGAGTCTGAGGATGACGAGACCTTTATGAAGGCTTATACCAAAATGGAGCCGCTGGAATTGGAGATCATGCCGCTGAGCGACTTGTTTAAGAATAATTGGGTTTCCCTGGAAGAGGCGGGAATTGATCCGGAGGAATTCCAACAGTATAAGTCCACCTCCGGTGCGGTGACTCAATCGATCTATCATGCGCGGCGCCGGGCAAAGGGGCTTCGCACAGATGATCCATCTGGCGTCGACTATATGGCGCTGGGCACTCCTGAGGAGCGGCAAATGAAAGAGAAGGCGGAGCGCTCTCCCAATGCGGGGGGTGGCTGGGACACTCCGGCGCCTGCCCCTACACCCACTATTTCTCCCAAAGCAGGCAATCGGTATGTGACCCAGGCTGATCTGCCTCAGAGCGGACCAGGCTGGTCGCATACAGGCTCTTGGAGACATGTGAATCCCGATTCGTATATGGGGATTGACCGAGTGGACATGATGGAGGAGCAGGGCGGCAGCGATTATAGCTGGTTCCGGCGTACGCCTGTCCCTACTCCTGCCTCGACCCCTGCCCCTGAGCCTGAAAAGAAGAAAAAAGGCTTCTGGTCCCGGCTGTTTGGCCGATAAGCGGCTAAAAAGGTGCGACGCCCGTTGGGCGACGCACCTTTTTAGCTTATTTATTCCTGTTTCCAAGCTTTCAGATAGGTCCAGTCGATGAAAGAATTGCGGATTTGGGTGGTGTGGGTGGAACCAATCGGTACCAGGGAGCCATCGGACATGCGGAAATCATTTCCCTCCATACCCTGGATATAGTTCATATTTACCAGGTAGCTCCGATGGCAGCGGAGAAAATCCGGACTGTCAATGGCGGCCTCCAGGTCGTCCAGTCCCCGGCGGGTCACAATCAGCTCCTGATTGGTGTGGATTCTGGATTGGTGGCCATAGACGTCAATGTACTGGATCACGGCCAGAGGAAAGATCCGCTGCTCACCTTCCACAAGAACCGCCAGCTGGCGCAGAGGCTTTGGCATATGCTCCAGGCACCAGTCGATTGCCTGAGCCACGCCCTCGGCCTGGATGGGCTTGACCAGGTAATCGGAGGCCTGCACCTGAAAGCTATCCATACCATGGTCCTGGCTGGTGGTGGCAAACAAGAGAAATACGCTGCTGTCCATGGCGCGAATTTTTTTGGCGGCATCCACGCCGGACATGCCGGGCATGTAGATGTCCAGAAAAATGATCTGGAACAGTCCCGGCTGGGTAAAGGCCTCCAGCAATTCTTCTCCGCTGGAGAACAGATGGATTTGAGGGGATAAGGCGCATTTTTTGCAGTAGGCTTGTACAAGCTTGGCCAAATGAATCCGTTCCTCAATCAGGTCGTCACAGATGGCAATAGAGAGCTCTGGCATAACTTCTTGGCTCCTTTCTCTATTGGCCGTATCGCAGCAGGTAAAATTGGCGATGAGCGTCTAAAATTCTGTATTTCTTTGGCAGGTTCATAAAGAAAGAAAGACACGACCCACGTCGTGTCTTTCTTTGTGGAGCAGGTAAAGGGAATCGAACCCTCATATTCAGCTTGGGAAACAGTTCATTGCTTCACCGAAACTGACTGTGCCACAATGGAAAGACACTATGCTTGTTTTGCGTTTCCACCACCTTTCCCACCAGACCCGTCCAGAAGGGCCATTCCGGAGTGCAAAGTGGTGGAATCGCGGTGTTGATAGATATTGGCGGTGGTGGAGATGTCCTCATGACCCAGCAGCCACCGCACGGTTTCCAGAGGTACGCCCGCCCGGGCGCAGTCCGTGGCAAAGGTATGCCGCAGGCAGTAGGGGGTAAGATCATCAGAGATCACCGAGCGGGTGATCTTGTTCCGGTAGACCTCCGCCCCCATGGCGATGTCCATGGCTCGCTTGAACGTGGCCCACTGCCGGTACTGGCTGTTGGAGTTCAGCCGGCGGCCCTCCCGCCCGGTAAACACCGGTGCAAAGGGCTCGCCCCTGGCCGCCAGAAGCCTGGGCAATAGTGCGGCGTGAATGGGGATGTCCCGCACGCCGGCCTGCGTCTTGGGCCCCTTTATGCGGCCCGTCCCACTTTCCAGAGCGGCATGGATGTGGATCTCGTTGCGTGCGAAGTCTACATCCGCCCAGTTCAGAGCTGCCGCCTCGCCGGGCCTCATGCCGGTGTATAGCAGGGCCAAAATATAGAGGCCTGCGGAGTGGGTCTCAGCCACGTTGAGCAAAACAGTCCGCTCCAGGTCGGTGAGGCTCCGGTGGGAGCCCTTTACCGTTGCCGGGAGCTGTAGATCCTCTGATGGGTCGTAGGGGATCAGTCTGCTTTTCCTAGCCCGACTGAACATTTCCCGCAGTACCCGGCGGAGCTTTTCCACGTGGGACTGGGATTTTCCGGCCTGCCCGTTCATCAGCCGCTGCAGGTGGATGTCCTTCACGTCCCGCAGCTTCATGTGGCCGATCATGGGCTTTATGTACCCGCTATACTTCTCGTCATACATGCCAAGGGATTTTGGGGTTAGTCCGGCCGGGTCCTTGTAGGTGGCTTTCCATTGATGATACCATGCGTCCACAGACATGGACCCGCCAATGACCTCCTCGCCCCGCTTTGCGGCCGCCAGCTTTTCGGCCAGCTTCATCATGGCCTCGCGCTCAGTCTTCCCCGTGGCTTCGTACTTCCTGCCGTTGTAGCGGGCAGTTTTCCGAATGTATTGCATTTTACCCTCCATTCCAGTATAATGGAGGGGCAGATGGCCCGTCAAAACCTCTGCCCCTTGCCTCGCCCGGTGCGCCAACACCGAGCGGGGCATTTTTATTATCAAAACATCTGTTGCATTAGCGCTTTGTAAAATTTATCATCAGCCTCAATCAAAGACTTCCCGCCATCCTTAAACTGAATGGCCAATGTAACAGTTCCCTTGTTTTTTGCGGAGAGGCCACCAGCCAAAAGCCCAACGGGACCCAGCAAAGCGCCACCAACAATACCACGGGCAATACCAGAAGCAGCACTCTTCCTGGTTTCCTCCGTGATTACCTCGTAAGACTCCACAGTTCCTTTGTCAAGATACAATGGTTTTGTAATCTTTGTGTTGATAAACGGGAGACCAAAGGATACTCCAACTCCCTTACCTTGATATTCACCAGCAATGACCATATTTTTAGCCACTATACCCATCTCCTTTGTTCTGCTTCATATTTTTGTTTATTCCATTCCAGTATAATGGAGGGGCAGAATGGCCCTGTCAAAACCTTCTGCCCCTCGCCTCGCCCGGTGCGCCAACACCGAGCGGGGCATTTTTATCCAAGATCAGACATATCCTCTTCAATTTTTACTTGAATCTCTTCCTGAGAAAGCCCAGCTTTTGCTAGAAGTGCTCCGCGATTCGATGCGATAGTAGTTGCAGCTGTTACGGCGTTCTGAATGTTTTCCTGTGCATTGGAAAGATCGCTGGTTTTCCGTGAGTCCAAATATTTCATAAGGGATTCTGCCGCCATTTGGTCAGAAAGTGCCATTGATTCAAAAGCAGATAAGTATGCTTTTTCTTCATCTGATTCTCCAAAATCGAAAGCAAGAGACATATTAGCAAAATATTCTTTAGAATCTTCACAATATTGATAAAAGTCAGCAGAACTTATATTTCCGTTAGAAAAATCATTCATAGCGTTCATGAGGTTATTATGAGCGGTATATAAATTCACAAATTCAGGCCACGTTTTTTCATCAAATTCAAGCCAGGTGTTTTCAGAAGTATTGGATACTCCAGCTTCAACCATCACGGGGTTATTTGGGTCATCAAAAAAATTGGTGTATGAAATATATGCAATGTCAATAGTGTTTTCTTCATCACCATATGTACACCAAAGATCATGTACACCACAGTTTTCAATGCGGTATGCTGCGGGTGTATCGGCAACGACGTGTCCACTGTCTAAATTGTACATTTGGGGGATCGTGTCCTTGCTGCTGAAAGTTGCAGGGATAAAGATCTGTATGCGAGCAAGCGTTCCTTCATAAAAATCGTACACATAATTTCCGTCATGATAGCTTAATGATTTCACCGGATACTCTGAAGCACCAAACTGATAATTCCAATCCTCTGATTTTTGGGGTTCACCAAGGTCTGCAACGACTTCCTCCATGGTTTTGGGTCGTGCAACACCATCTTCTTCCACCAAGAATCTTTTTGCATCAAAGACTTGCTTAACGTCAGAATCTGTGCTGGAAAGGGAATTTCCAGCAGCAATCATTGACGATAGACCAAGCATGATAGCTACACCAGCAATAATTAACGCAATGGTTAAGGTGTGGTTTTTCTTTTGTGGAGCGGAGCCGCTTTTAGAGGGAATTTCCTCCAGCATTGCATTTACAAAGCAGCGATATGTTCGACTATCTATATTTATGACACATTTAGACTCATCTATAAATTCCACGGCCACAAGGAATTCATCTGTTTTTTGGGAACTTTCCGAAAGAGCACAGATGGAACTTAAAAGTTCTGCGCCAAGGATCTCCAACGAAAGACTGCTGGATTCATCTTTGGTAGATTCCTTGGTGACAGGCTCATACCTTTTAATGTTTTGCTTATTCAAAAAGATGGTCTTTGATCCTTTGAGGTTAATAAAGGGGCCTTTTGCTCCACACACAATGCCACGACCTTTATAGTCGCCGGCAACAACAGAATTTTTCGTCATGCCACGCATACCTCACTTTCCCGCATAAGAAAAAAAGAATTAGTTATGCTTCTTTTTCACCCAGTTCAGCCGCACTAGGTTTTTTAAAGCGGCCCCCGGCGGCCAGATCCTCAGCATATTCCACCACACGCTCTCGGCCTTCTTCATTCATCTGACCCATTGCAGCGGAAATCCGGGATACTTCTTCTTTGGTGAGCACCTCCGCACCGTCTCCAGATGGTGTGGGGGTATTTTCTTTTCCGACCTTATCAGGGTCATTACTATATCCCATTAGATAGTCTATAGTTACACCATATTTTTTAGCAACGGAAATCCAAAAGTCAGACTTAGGGCTTCTTTCGCCCTTTTCATAATTGTTATAGGTTGTTTTTGCAATGCCAACACTCTTTCCGAATTCTTCTTGAGTGAGACCGAGGGATTCTCGTAGCTCTTTTAAATGACCATACAATTATTTCACCTCCTATGGTCCTCATAATATAACTTTTCTTTCCTGCTGTCAATAAAAAAAATCTCATTTTGTGGACTTTTGTATTGACAATCCACGTAATGGGAATTATACTGTGGATGAAGTCCACAAAATGAGAATTCGAGGTGATATTATGCGGGTAAATATAGAAGTGGAGAGGACAAGGCTTCAAAAAACCAAAACGGAGATGTCACAAGAACTCGGTGTAACGTATAAAACCTACAACTCTTACATCACCGGTAAAACGCCAATACCTTCTGACATCCTTGAGAAGTTACGGGACATAACGGGGAGGTCTATTGATTACCTACTGGGGCTCCAGACCGACAACGCCAGCTGAGAGGGAGTGTTTGATTATGCCGTGTGTATCTCTTGAAATCAATGAGAGCAAAGAGTTTCCCGGGGCCTATTCCATCAAGATCAACGGCCGGGAGGTGAGCAAGGATATCATTTCCCTGCAGCTGAACCTGGAGTCCGGGAGCCTCCCGACACTGACTGTCAAGTCTGTGGTTGAGGGTATCAACCTCAGTTCGATGGCATTGTGGGACATCCCGGAGCCGTACAAGGGCTGGATGGACTATGAGATGGAGGCAAAAAAACAGACGCCTTCAGAAGAGAAAGGATGTTAATAAAGTGCTTACAATCAGAACGGCCCAGAAAAGGCCGAATCACATTATGATCATGGCGCCTGCGGCCCTGGGCAAAGATACAATATATGCCCTGAAGGATGCCTTGACCAAGGAAAACCGGCTTCGGTCCAAGGTAGGTAAGGAGCAGTTTTCTTATGAGATTAAAGTTGTCGGCCCGGATCCCAGGCCGACAACGCCGCTTCCCACAGAACGCACACCGAGCCAAGGTGAAGGACTTGGGAATGAATTGGACAAGCTCCTTGGTGCAGAGGTATTCAAAGAACTGGGGCAAGACTTGGCCATGGTGATCGCACAGTATGGACTGACAAGGGATCCGGAAATTTGCGAAAAGGTTTTCCGCTATATGGCTTTCGTAATTTCAGGCTGGAATTCCATGTGAAGGGGAGAAAAAAATGTTGAAAAGCTACATCAGGTATGAAGAGGCCGGAGAGATCTTCATTGATGACCTGACTGGCCTTGACCTTGACCAGGTGCTTTACCGTGCGGCAAAACAGTATGCCTTTTCCGACTGTTCGGACGCCGAGGTTTTGGAGGTCGTCCACGACGGCAAACGATACACCTATGACGGGTGGGAGCCGGGCATGACATTCACATTCCGAAACAAGGCTGGTGAGATCGTTTGGTCTCATAGCTTCCCAAGCTGGGATCATTAAAAGCACAGAGGTGATGAAAATGGTGATATACAAGTGGGTTGGCGGGGAATTAAAGGGCTGTTTCTCCACGCTGGATGAAGAAGCGGTCGAGCAGATGTGTAAGGATCTGGACGACCCTGAGAATGACACTGTGGAGTACAAGGATAGAGACGATCGTTTGGTAGCGGGCTGGAGAGACAAAAAGGGCCAGTTCCATGGCGCTTGATGTGGTGTATGTAAACAGCCGAAACGCCCTTTTTGGGCTGGTGGTCCTTGCTTGGATCATCAAGCACTGGAATGAGTGAGGAGGTGAATTTTTGAGCCGATACGATGTGCTTTTATTGGAGCTGCTGCGGCGCATTGATGAAAAGGCTGATCGGATTGCCACAGCCCTGGAAAAGCTATCACCCCCCGGCGGGCAAGACCGGGGGGCGAATAAGACGGTTTCCATCAGTGCTTCAGGCCACAGTTCTGTGGAAGATCGAAAGAATTTGGCGGACATTATTCAGGCTATTCTGACGGAGCAAGTTCGGGCGAGTAGCTCACGGCAACAACCTTGTCCCACAGGACACACACCGACCTTTCGTGACCAGTGTATCACGGTGCAGGTGGGAAAGGAAGTAACAATATGCAGTAAGGGGGTGAGCTTTACGCCGAATGATTTTTCCAAGACTGTGGGGAGGAAAATAAGGGATCTTCGTAAGCTTTATGGCCTGACGCAAAGTGAACTTGGAGGCCGGATCGGATCTCCGTCTATCACGGTCCGCCAGTGGGAAGCGGGGAAAAGGCTTCCCAAACTTCAGATGCTGTGCAAGGTGGCGGATGCATTGGGCGTTCCGGTTTCTTCCTTACTTTCTGAGTAGAAGTTGGTTGAGTGGGACAGACGGAAGGAGGGGAATAACGATGCCATTCACGCTGGAGGAACTGGCCGAGATGGCGGCAGCGGATGCCGAAATTGAGGCGGCGGCCCTGACCTTGGAGGACTATCGGGAAACTGACGACCGGGACTGGGAAGTGAGAATGGAGAGAAAAGGGCCGAAGGGGAAGAAAGTGGCCGCCCAGCAGAAGGCCTGGTATGAAGCCAATCGGGAGAAAGTGGCCGCCCAGCAGAAGGCCTGGTATGAAGCCAATCGGGAGAAAGTGGCCGCCCGGAAGAAGGCCTGGTATGAAGCCAATC